>Ga0209593_10000224_pt1 | contig 29631 bp, 25 predicted proteins | sample PPLLaktember2015_3_FD_187260 | JGI IMG/M metagenome (GOLD analysis project Ga0209593, IMG submission 187260) | Freshwater sediment microbial communities from Prairie Pothole Lake near Jamestown, North Dakota, USA - PPLs Lake P7 Core (6) Depth... | ecosystem: Environmental > Aquatic > Freshwater...
GATTCTCAAGTTAAAATACGGGGCTTCCGCATCGAACTCGGCGAAATCGAAAAAAGAATTCGGGACCACGCAGAAGTTAGAGACACTGTGGTGTTATCCATAAAGAAAAAACAGGACGTGTTTTTATGCGCCTATATTGTTCCTGTTTCCGCGGAGTCTTTTGAACAAGGAAAACCCGCTGCTGTTTCCAGTGAACTGAAAAAACACCTCATGCTTTCTTTACCTGGTTATATGATCCCAACGTTTTTTGTACCCATAGACCGCATCCCTTTGACTACCGGCGGGAAAGTCGATCGTAAACGTCTTCCGATGCCTGATGCGCCCGCCGGTGCAGGTTTTATCGCCCCCAAAACCGCCCAGGAAGAAGCAGCGGCCCGTATCTGGAAAGAATTGTTGGGGATAGAAAAAATCGGAGTGAATGATAATTTCTTTGACAGTGGGGGAAACTCTTTAAAAATCATCCAATTAAGCCAGCGGTTGAATGATGTTTTTAAAGTTCAAATTCCTACTGTAATGCTATTTAAATACCCGACTATCCGGTCCATTTTAGAATTCCTGGATCAAAAAAAATCCGGCGAAATGGAACCAGTATCGTCCGTGAAAGAAGTTAACATTCATAAACAGACAATAGAAAAAGGCAAGAGCCGGCTCCAGGATTTGAAAAGAAAACGATCTATTTAATAATATAAATCTATTGCTGCGTCAAGTCTCATATCATATTAAGTAGAAGGTCAATAGTCAAAACACTTTAATAATGACCATAGTCATATCGTCGTGTTGGGGGTACCCGTGGGTAAAATCACGGACAGAATTGAGCACATCGTTGATTATATCGCGAATGGGTCGTTCTTTGCATTTGTAGATGGCTTCCATCAATCTTTTTTCGCCGAACATTTCCAGGTCTTTGTTCATGGCTTCGGAGAATCCGTCGGTATAGAAGACCACGAGGTCTCCCGGTTCCAGCATAATTCGCTCCTTTTTAATCATCGCATCGAAGAGTGTACCGTTTTCCAGCCCCAGGGCGATTCCTTCCGGTTTTATGGCCAGGATTTGATTATCTATGTGGCGGAAATAGTACATCGGGTTATGTCCGGCCCGGGATATTTCAAGGCTCCGGTTTTCACTGTCGATAAAACCGAAAAATAAGGTTACAAAGGATTTGTGGTCCATCATGGAGTAAAGGGAACGGTTGACTCGGGTGAGAATTTGCTCCGGCGAGCATTGGTTTTCTACCTGGGAGTGAATGATCCCCTTGGTAAGAGTCATATAAATGGCGGCAGGAACACCTTTACCGGAAACGTCCCCGATCACGATAGCCAATTTGGTGGGGGAGACGGGAATAAAATCGTAATAATCCCCTCCCACCTCATGGGTAGGGATACATATCCCGTCGATTTCGAAACCTTTTATTTCCGGGGGATTTTTGGGGAGTAATTGAAGCTGCACCCGGCGGGCTATTTCCAGCTCCTTAGCCATTCGAACCCGTTCTGCGATCCGCTTGATATGCCCCGGGACTAATTCCGCTTCAAAGTTGAAGGTCTCTTTCTTTAAAAATCCCCGGATGATGAAAACAAGCGGTAAAAACAAGAGTATGAGCGCAATCACTCCCTGGTTCGACAGGGATTCGGAACCCGCCGTCAACATCGGGAGTACTTTTATAATTCCCACGATAGTGAAATGAGCAAAAATAGTGGTAAGTACGTCGTACTTCCAAAAAATATACCCCAGGTAAACCCCCATTACATACAGGACGAACCACCCCCATACCATCGGGTAAAATGAAATACCGATATCCCAGAAACCGATAGCATAAATGGTCCAGGCCAGTGAAGAAATAAAAATACTATACCATTTGTTTTTTATGTATTTATAGAGGGATAAGTTGCTGAAAAGCCGAAAAGTCATTTCCGAGATAATACTGGAAGATATTGCTGCCAATAATGGAACCGGGAAAGGAATTATCGACGACTCGACCTTGGTATTCACTTCGCCGATTTGCCCCCCAAAGACCCGGACAATGAGTGCAGTCATCACCGCGATTATTCCCAACCCCACAAATCCCGAACAATAACCGTTAAGTGCAGATACAGCCGTGTTTAAAGTTGAAAATTTTCCATTAAAAATACTGTCCAGGGCTGTGAATTTTCGATTGAACCGTTCGCGTCCCTGGGCTTCCCCCACACTCCATGATGCAAACGCCAATATAGAAAAGAACGGCCATACGATAAATGAAAGAACCGAAAACAATACACCTCCTACCGCATCGAAACTCATACCGCCAATTTGTGCCCCAGCCGCATTAAACCTGAAATTTAACCCGGATTCAACCGTTAAAGAAATCCAGGCTAATAAGAAAACAAACACAGCGGTTTTAACTCCTACTTCGCCTTCGTGGTATTTTTTTAAAAAAATGAAAGCCACTCCCAGGCTGAACAGGAAGGAAAATACATAAGACACAAATACAAATAGGGTTTCGCGTATTTTGGAGCGATTGATGGCAGTCGCTTTTGATTCCGAAAATCCGAAAGAGGTTTTGAAGATACCGACCTCATCCCCCTGCACCATCAATTTTAAATTGACTTTTCCCCCTTCTTTTTCCATGTTTTTTATCCAACTGAAGTGGTGGACGGTTAGACCGGGATTTTTTTCGGTTTTGAAAGAATCCTTTATAAAACCGGCAATAGAGATGTGATGGCGGTCAAGGAATCGGTAAGCAACTTGCAGTGCTTGAGATTGGGTGAGATTGGCATTACGGTTTTTTGGCCATTTCATGGCGGCTGGGATATCGTGGGAAAAGCCTATGATTTTACCGGTAGAAGATATTAAAACGGTGAATTGCTCATAAGGGACGTTTTTGGGTAATCCTTTAAACCAGAAGACGTTCCAATAAAAATTTAAACCTCTATGCTGGCTGTTTCGAAAAATTTCCTGGGTTTTTTTCCATCCCACGTGTTTCTGCAAATATAGAAAGGCATCGTCGTTATAAAGGAGCAGTGCAGTTTTCCTGCAGCCGGAGAGATTATATCCTCTTTCTTTCAAAAAAGAGGCTGCGATTTTAATGGCTTCGTATTTACCGGTTTCCAGGTTCATAGCCCGGTAAGGTAAGAAGTGGCTTTTTAGCAGGATAAAAGCCAATAGCCCGATTAGACCCATTCCTACTGCGATGTAGCTTTTTTTGATATATTCATTTTTCATTAGTATATAATACTCCAATCTGTAAGATAAGGTTGTACTCCAAATGGAAAAATTTTTCAAGCTTTTTCTAATTTTGTTTCATTAGTGGGTCCCACACGGCGGGGTTTTATTGCAGCCACACTACATGTGGTTTTATCGCAGAGCCCGGATATGTTTGGACGTCCCGGGTATTGTGTGACTCAATTGCATACCCTCGTCGACTACTCCACTCGGTTCCCTACGTCCCCTTCATTTTCTTTTTTGTGACTATACGTGTGTTTAAAAAATTTTCCACAGTCCACGCACATATAATCGATAGCCGATCTGTCATGTCTTTTGCGCTTAGTCCCTTTATAACGGTTAATCTGCCATGCAATCAAAATAAGTGCGCCCATAATGGCTAACTGGTAAAAAATATATGACGTGACAATAAGGGTAATATAACCCAATACGATAACCACAGCCACAATCAAAACAGTAGAAAAAGAAGTTTCACTTTTGTGGGAACTTTCATCCTCGAAAGGAAGAACATCATCCGAACCGCAGTGAGGGCATTTCATGGGAGCCTCGGCGGGACATACAACCGCCGGCCCAACGGCTGGATGTAATCGGAAAACAGCCCTTTGGTTTCAACGCCGGTGACGGACTCTTCAACGATTTTCAATTTCGAATCCAATAGATCCAGGAGGTTCAGTACAAAGGCTTCAGGGATTTTGGGTACTTCCGGGGATCCGAATTCTTTTTCGCCGTGATGAGAAATAATGAGGTGCTGAATTTTACAACTCAAATCATCGGGGAAACCGGGGATTTTGTTTTTAATTTCCATGAATTTGGAATTACCGATGACGAGGTGGCCTAAAAGTCCTCCTTCAATCGTCACATCCACAGTAGGAGCGATATTAAATTCGAATAACTTACCGACGTCGTGGAACAGCGCCCCGATCAAGAGCAATTCTTTATTTAAGCCGGGATAGTGCTCCGCGCAAAAAATAGCCGATCGAATAATCGAATAGGTATGCTGGAGGAGCCCTCCCATATATGCGTGGTGGATCTTTTGGGCACCGTAATGGGTTTTGAACCTGTCGGAAAAATTTTCTTCAAAAAGGTCTACTATCCGGATTAACATGGGATTGGAGATGTTTTCCCGGAGGGTTTTCATCATGTCGTCGAACAATTGGGTGGTATCGAAACCTGCTTTTTCCTGGAAATCGCTTCGATCAAAATCCGTATCCATATTGGAAATCGTCCTTAAACTATCCACTTTGATCTCTTTGACGTTCATATATTCGTTGACATACCCGGCAATCTTATATATGTCACCTTCCTTGAGGATTTTAAAATAGTGTTCGGCATTATCCCATATTTTGGCAGGAATTCTACCGGTTTTATCCTTCAATTCAATCGCCAGGAAGGCACTCCCGTCGCGTTTGGTTTTTTTGGAAATATTTAAAACCTGGTAGTATCCTTCGGCGTTCTCTCCCAGTTGAAGGTCTTTGATATACTTTTTATCCTGGGCGAATTTTAGTTTTTTGTTTTCGATTGGGTTCATATTGGCACCTCTATTCTTTGATGAGTTTATTTTCAATTTTAAAGGATGAACGAAGTTCTTGCAGCCAACCGGCCAATTTTTGTTGGGTACGAACCTTTTGCAAGTGTTGTTCGATCTGGGTAGACATTTCGATCACCGACATGGGTTTTAATTTCAACCGCTCCTGGAGGGGTAAATATTCCCGGGTATAAAAAGCCTCGATTTCATCGAATTTAATAGAGGTTTTAACCTGGAGTTGGTTTTTTAAAACTTTCTCATAGACCACTTTTTCTTTGATAAAATTTTTAAAATCCGCCCAATCCATGTCGAAATTTTCCAGGAGTTTTTTTAATTCTTCCAGGGAACCGAGTTTTTCAATCACAGGAGTTTGAACCTCGGCATAATCTTCTTCACGCAGGACAAAATCATTTTTATATTCCAGGTAGACGACTTTGTAATTGATCAAATCTTCCAGGACCTGCCGGTAAAAATCGTCCTCGGTTTCTTCTTTTTTCCTGAAGATGGGGAAGAATTGGATGGCTTTATCGATATCGGTAAACGTGATCAATTCGTCATTGACAACAGTGGCGATTTTATCCACCAGGATAGTGGGCGTGTCGGGGTTGGTTTCCGGTAGGGGCGCAGCGGGATAGAGAAGAAGAGGGATCATTTCAAACAGGATCAAGACCGATAAACATAAACTGGATTTAAATTTAAAATACATTTCCAATACCGATGTGAATTTCCGGTTTCCCGGTTTTAAGGTTCCATCCGATGTCAAAACGAAGGGGTCCCATGCGGGTTTTATATTTAAGACTGAACCCTGCGGCTTTTTCCAGTTTCCCGGGGTTGAAATCCCGGACTTCCTCGAAGACATTGCCGATATCGAAGAAAACCGCGACAAAGATATCGCGTACGGGAAGAATAATCACGGGGAAAGTGGCTTCGAAATTCAAAAGAAAGAGGATGTTCCCGCCTTTGGGGTTATCGGTAACCGGGTCGATGGGACTTAACCGGTCCCTCCGGGTTCCACGGAAAGAATTCAGTCCTCCTGCAAAAAAGCGTTCGGTGATGGACATATCCCCAAACCCGATCCCGTTTCGGATCGAGGCGGAAATAGTACTATGCCTGAATAGTTTAAAATTTCTCTGGTAACTCCATCGAAGCTTAAAAAAAGTATAATCCTCTTTGTTAAATATAGGCAGGCCGGTTTTCATGTCTACCGAGAAGTAACTGCCGGCAGAGGGGTTGAAGGGATCATCCCGGTTCTCTTTAACAAAAGAGAGGTTTAACGCACCGGTGTCGAAGGGTAAATCGGTTTGATCGATATCCGAAGGGGTGATGGCGAGGTCGGTGAGTTCTGTCCGATACCAGCTAAAAGAGCCCATGACGTAAGAGTTGACGGTGATTTTCTTGATAATGGATTCGGAAAAACCGAACCGGTTGAATTTATAACTGGGGTATATTTCATTATCCGCCCATAATTTCAGCGAAGAGTTGATGCGATTGCTGAAAAAATAGGGAGTATCGAACGATAGAACCCCGCGCTTCTCGTTCTCACCGAGCTGGGCCATGATGGAAAAAGTGGAGTACGTTCGGAATATATTCCTGCCCTGGTACTCGACGGTGCCGCGAAACCCCTTCCGCTCTTCCCAACCGATACCGAAACCGTAATACCTGCTGTAGTCCGGGTTGGCCTTCACCATGACATCGACAACATCCTGCTGGCGGTTAATTTTTATGACGTCAAAGATATTAAATATGGAACTGTTATCGATTTCGGATTCGAAAACATCGATTTTCATTTGATCGAAGGGGTCGTTTTTTTCCAGGGGGAAGAGCCGCCGGATCAAGGAACGCTGAACCGATGAAGCCCCGATGATAATGAGGTTTCCCATCCGGTAGAGACCGCCTTCTTTAATGCGGATTAAAACCGTTTTTTCGGTTCCCTGGGACACATCCGCGTTGACTTCGATTTTATCGAACCCGGATGAATAGTAAAAATTCTTGAGCTTTTCGATATCTTCATTCAACTTCTGCTGCACAAAAGGTCCGTTCATCTTGGTTTGCATTAAGGAGTTCAAAACCTGGGAAGAAAAAAACGCGTTCCCTTCGAAGTCCAACGACTTAACGGTGAATTTTTTGCCTTCGTTAATGATGTAATAAATATCCGCTTTGTCTCCCCGGAAAATCGGCTGGGTAAATATCCGGGTCAGCGGGAAGCCTTTAAAATAATAATAAAATTGCAATATTTGCAGGTCTGCCATAATCGAGCTCAACCGGACATGGATCAACCGGTCGTAAATAAGGCTGTGGGTTTCGAATATTTTTTTCAGTTCAGTTTCGGGGATGGAGAAATTTCCTTTTAAATAAATCTTGCCTAGTTTGTACTTTTTATTCTTTTTAACATCGAAGGTGATGACTTTCGTAGAATCTTTCTCGTTTACTTCGACTTTCGATCCCACTTCTGCGCTCAAATAGCCCCTATTTTTTAAATAATAAAGAATACGGGCTTTGCTTTCAGTCTCAGCCCATTTTTCGAAGACCCTTTTTTCCCAGACGCTGGATACCAGGCTGATTTTATTACCCATCCCGACGAATTGGATTTCGTGCCGGTACCCTGGATTCACGGTAAGAGATAAGTTCACTTTTTCTTTTAAAGGATCGAGAAAATCTTCTTTGAGCGAGATATCGGGGAAATAGTATTTCCTTTTTTTCAACAGTTGGTAAACCTTATCGATTTTTTTATTAAAATGAGTCGGGACATAGTAACGGGCGTCCATCAAACTCTTGATCTTTAAATACAATTCCTGGTCTTGAAGCTTCAAAAACACGTCGATTTTCTCGATGATGGGCCGTTTGCCGGGTGAGACCGTGAGTTTTATTTTGACTGTCGAATGGTCCGGGTTTTTAATCGCTTGATGCGTGACGCTGGAGTTAAAGTATCCACGAGCACCCAAGAACTTTTTCACTTCCTCTTCCATTTCACCCAATTTATTTTTATCAAAATAAGTGGATTCCCTCACAGACGAGATGGCGTTTTTTAATTCGATTTTTTTAAAGGGAAGAGGGAGAGAAATATAGTTCCGGGAAATATCGGGTTCGACGATTTTGATTCGTATGGATTCGATGGTTAAGCGAGGAGCCAGGACAAAGACGATGTCCAGTTTGGAGTTCTCTTTTTTCTTGATATTGACGTCGATATCGTCGAAAGAACCTATTTTATAAAGGTTCTCCATGCTTTCACGGATATTTTTATAATTGAAGCGGTCGCCTTTTCGGACTTTGAGGAGAAAATGGTACATGGACACAGCCTGGGGATTTGGCGATTGTTTATCCCGGACATATATTCCATCCAATGTGTATTGCTTCAGCTCGTCGGTCAGGGGAGTGGCGAAGCAGTCGGTGTAACGACCGCTTAATAAAAAGGCAGCCAGGATCAGCACCAATATCCGTGTAAGGTTCGACGGGATCTTTTTCATTTTTACTGCCTCTTCCTGAAACGAATATCGAAGCTGAAGCGCCCGTCTTCGTTTCTCATCCCGATCAGCGAAACGTAAGGAGATATCTGGTATTGCAAGTAAACGACTTCCTGCCGCTGGGTTGCAAAATTCGTGGAATAAACCACCAGTAAATCCTTGGATATCTCTTTTCCCACGATTAAGCGGGATGTATCTTCGAAAGGGTTACTGGTGACGCTGCTGATGGAGGGGTCCAAATGCAAGATGTAGTTCCCGAAAATCTTTTTGGTGCGTTTTTTAATCACTTCCGTTATTTCCGAAGCGATCAGCCCGGTGGTGCCTGTCCCGATTTGAGAGCCCAACTCCGTACTGGTGGGACGCCGGAAAAGTTCTCCGACGGCAATCAATGATAATATGTCACGGGGAGGAAGGGGAGGAGAGGACTGGAGGTCCGGTTTCAACCTGGAAGAAGGGCCATTCAACGAAAACGTGATATTGTAATTTTTGATATATGTCTCGGATTCGACGTTGACCAGGGGATCATTGACGAATTTATTGTTAAAAGTCAACTTCGCCCGGATTAAATCGAACTGTTTGGTAGAAAAATTGACTTTTCCTTTTTTGCTTTCTATCACACCCAAAATAATGGGGAACTCCGGGTTCCCGGTCAACCGGAGATCGAAATCCACATCGGCCTGGCAAAAACCATTACTAACTTGATTCTTTCCTTTGCCCACGAGTTTTAAATCGAACTCCATCATCTCCATGATCGAGGAGCCGGAGGCGGATAAAGAAGGGTTGGTATTGAAAGAAACCGATTCATCCACTTCGCGTTCCCATATCCCGGAGAGAAACCGCATCTCTCCCGACAAAACCAGTTTATCCCGGTCTTTCGCATAATTGAATTTTAAATCCGCATCCAGCGTAAAATTGGCACGGTCTATGGGGTATAATGTCATATTGGTGCCGGTAAATGTAATAAACAGCTCGTCCAACCGGTTTTCTTTAATACTGAGAACACCGGTGCTTTGAACATTCCCGTTTCCCATTGTGCCCTGGAAAGAACGGAGTGTGAAAGATAAATCTTTGAAAATAAAATCGCCGGTATAATTTTCCAACACATGGGGAAACCCGGGGAAGCAGAGTACTTTTCCTTCGAAGGTGGCATGGCCTTCGGTGGAGATGCCTTCGGGCGTGCTGATGATTTCACCGTCGATTTTCATGGATCCCTGGTTGTCGCCCCAGGGGATCAACAGGTTGATGTCGCTGAGGTCCACATGGAATTTCCCGGAGTATTTTCCCTCCGTCTGGTTCATCTGGAAAGTAAAGGGCGACACGGCGTGTTGGTCCGTGATATTGCCGGACAGGTCCAGCAAGAAGTTGGAGAAATCCGTATAAATCTTCCCACCCCCCAGGATTTTAAACGCTTGCTCTTTGTAAAAATTAATATCCCCGGTCCGGTAAGACACAGAGATGGGGTCATCGAGAAATGTGCCTTTACCGTTAAAAGTCACACTGCTTTTCCCGGTAAATTCGTCATTCAACTTGTGGAGGTCGATGGCGTCCACATTGCCTTGCACCTGGTACATGCGGTTTGGAAAGTCGATCCATACCGCAGCAGTGCCTTTTCCACCCATATATTTGAACTTGGTGTTTTTCAATGCTACTGTATCCGAATATTGCAGCCGGGAGCTCAAATCCTGGAAAATAAAATCGTAAAAATTGAGCCGTTTGGCATGGAATGATCCTTTGACTTCGGGGGCTTTCAAACCCGGCTTATCGATAAAAACGAAGTTCCCGGTAATGGGTCCCTGGGCGGATAAATCCATGTCTAAAATATTCAAAATTTTTTTTGCTTCTCCCTTCACGTTGTTAAAGCGGATCGTCAGGTTATCGGTTTTGTTGTTCCTGTGGAATTTGGTTTCGCACGCCAGGTTTTGATCTGCAATGATAAAATTCCCGGTGGTGATATCGTTTTTGCTGTCCACTGCGCCTTTCATCAATTGAATCTTTTCGATGCCGGAATAAAAATTTTCCAATATGATATCGCTGTGGATGATAAAGGCGTGTTCGATTTTTTTTACATCCAGTTTGACCGAACCGGCTCCACTGTTTAGTTTCCATTGCGTTAGGGGTAAATCCACATAAAAGCGGGTATATTTGTCGATACCTGCGGTATTATTAATGGATGCATCGACTTTAATGGAGATTTTTTGCCGGTTTTGCGGGGTGATGGCTCCATCCAGTGAAAAGAGATGGCCGAATTCCGTTCCCAGGTGGGGTGAAGAAAAATAGACCCATTTTTCCTTGGAATGGTAAGAGAACTTGATTTCTCCCGCTGCGCTGAAACGGTTTGCATCTACGACCCGGCCTGGTGCCAATTCCGCTTTTCCTTTAAAAAAACGCCCTTCGATTTCCAATTCCCCTTTTTTAACTATTCCGTCCAGGGGGGCTGATCTGCCGATATCGATGATTCGTACCAGTTTCCGGGCGGGGATATCGGTTGCATTCAAATGGATGATTTTCCCGGTTTTTTTTAATTCTACCGTGGTATTGGCGGTGTTATCGCGGAAGCCGGTTCGGATCCACAGTCCCTTGGTTTGATTATCCCATTCCGCATATCCTTTCATATCCCGGAACGATTCTCCTCCAATAGAAAAGGTGTTGGCTTCGAAAGACCCCTTAACCCGGACGACTTTATCCGTGCCTTTTTCGATCCGGGCGTCGGTATACATGAACTCGCGGATGCCCAGTTTACCCAGGATGGGGTCGACCATCTGCCGCAAGCTTCCCTGGGTATTGGCATTTAACTCGAAGCGTCCGTCTTTGTATATTTTTCCATTCGCATTGATTTTAATATGTTTGGTTTCCCAATAAAAGCTCCCGATTTTCCAGTTGGTTGAGTGTTCCCGGAATTCGCCCTCCATTTTGCCCTCGATGGTCACATCCTCTTTGCTGAATGGAAAAACCGCTTTGAGGTGGGGAGACGATATCCGGTAAAGCGTCGTATTTTCTGCCGGGAATGATTTTAGTGTGAAGTTTAAAAGCTCCATGTGGATACCGGGGGGATTATAGGCCATCACGCCGTCCCGGATGGTCACCTTGTTTATCCTGAACTGTTTCTTGGAGGGCTCTTTTTTCTCTCGTTTAAAAAGACTGTTATCGAAAATAACACGGGGATGGTGGATCGTGATATCCACGGGCTTTACGCTGGAAAAAATCGATGTAAGAGGAATTTCAGCGCTGACTTCTTTAAAGGAAATGATGTTTTTTTCTTTGTATACAAAGTCTTTGACGTTTCGGAGTCGGATGGTCGGGGGGAAAATATCCAGTTTGAGGTCCTTGAAACTGATTTTGTTTTCCAGCAGGGAATTTATTTTGGTGTAAACGTAATATTTTAGCGAATAAAATCCGCCGGTGAGGAACAGCAAAAGTATAAAAAAAAACCGGTGAGGTATTTTATTTTGCGAGGTATTCTCATTTTTTCACTTTATCCCAATCGTCCAGGAATCGTTTAATACCGATGTCGGTTAAAGGGTGTTCCAGGAGTTTTTCCAGGGTAGAAAATGGGATGGTAGCGATATCGGCGCCCAGTGTTGCGGATTGGACGAAGTGGAGGGGGTGGCGGATGGAAGCCACGATAATTTCGGTCCCGATGCCGTAGTTGTTGAATACCTGGATAATTTCTTCCACCAGGGCCATGCCGCTGCCGGAGATATCGTCGATGCGTCCGACGAAAGGAGAGACGTAAGCGGCACCGGCTTTAGCTGCCAATAATGCCTGGGATGATGAAAAGATCAGTGTCACGTTGGTTTTGATATCCATTTCCGCCAGGGTTTTGACCACTTTAAGGCCTTCCAGGTTGATGGGTACTTTAATCACGACGTTGTCGCCCAATTCGGCGTATTCCTGGGCTTCCCGGATCATATCGTCGTAGTTGGTGGAGGTGACTTCGACTGAAACCGGTCCCGGGACTATATTGACTATTTCTTCGATGAGGGGGAGGAATTCTTTTTTTTCTTTAGCGATCAAGCTGGGGTTGGTGGTAACGCCGTCCAGTATGCCATATGCCATAGCTTGCTTAATTTGATCTATGTTAGCGGTATCTAAAAAAATCTTCATCTTACTTAACCTCCGTTGGTTAAATCACTTTTTTTAAAAGCTATTTCGTTTTTGATTTCACTATTATAGCAGAACAAAAAAAAGAAATAAATACCCTACGAGACATATAATTAATTATACGAGTCATATAAATGTGTGGCAAATGGGGGAAAACGGGGGAAAATAGGGGAAGAATTCCTCTTCTGAACGTGAGAAAATACTATTCTTGTTTTTAACTTTTATCGACATGTTCCGGGAGGAAAAATGAACAAAGAATTTTTTTGCCAGGGCGACGACAGCGATTATGGCGATTATGATATCGACGACTTCGAAGGTGAATCGGATGACGACTCGATATTTGATGACGGTGAAGATTTCGGTGAAGAGGATTTTGGCGATTAATAAAATAATGACCGACTTATTTTTAACAAGGAGACGCGTTGTTATATTTAAAAAAAGGACACGATCAAACTCAAAGGATAAGAGGAGATCACTTTTTAAAAAGTGATCTCCTCTAATCCTTTATTAAAACAATCGACGAATCGATAATTTTAAATGCTACTCTTAATCCGAGATGACGCCGAAAGCGATACCGGTGGGTAAGCCGTTACCACGAATCTGGTTGACTTCTGTATTGGTGGATAAATCGATAACCGAAATGTGGACGACACCGCCGGAAAGGGTCGGATTCGCGACATACAGGTATTGCCCTGCTGTATCGATAGCAATAGTGTCTACGCCGAACAGTTGGCTTGTTCCCCTGGGAATTGACAAAGGAACGGAATCTTCATAAGCCACAACGCCGGGTGCGGAAACGTCCAGGACGTGGATCTGTGCACCGTGGTTATACGTAGAGCTTAGGTAATACGCTTTTTTACTATCGGGAGAGAAAGCGCAGGATTGTCCGCTTTTGGTGGGGTTGGTTACCACGCCTTTGGCCACGAGATACCCGTTAGGATTCAGGTAATAAACGGGGAAATCGTACCGAGTGGCACCCACGCCGATAACTGTTTTACCATTCGGGGAAATGACGACATTCACGAGGCGTTGAGTACCGGGGGCGGGGTATACGGTTTCTCTAAAGGTCAAGACTCCATCCGCTAACGCATAGTTGTGGAGCGCCATGTTCCAATAATCTGCAAACAAGGCGGTTTTGCCGTCGGGGGAAATCGCGACTGCTTGGGCCTGGTTGTTTTTAAGCCTTTGTGTGCTGACCAATTCCATCGTATTAATATCTACAACCGCTACAACAGAAGAGAATCCACCATCGGTAACCAATACGTATTTGCCATCCGGCGTGACTGCCATATCCTCGGCAAAAAAACCTATTGGGGTATAGCCCTTTTTCGTCACTTCGCCGCTAAGCCCATCGGTAATATCGACAAAGTACAGCGTACTATCGCCAAAATTGGAGATAATGGCTGTCTTGCCGTTCGGGGTGATGACGACATCGAACAAACCGCCGCCGTAAGAACCCAACTCACCCTTCAGGAGTGACGGGGACACATCCTGGGTTAACGGATCGATGATCTGTAAACTATTGGTGTTGGAATTTACAAAAACACCGATCGGAGTTTCTGCTTGTGCCTGAAAAGCAAAGCCAAATACTAAAACTACTATCAAAAACAATGTTTTTTTCATTTTTACCTACCTCCTTATCTCTAATGATAGATATCTATTTTTGAGTAGTCTCTATATTTTAGAGAAAAATAAAAGGGAAGTCAAATTCTATTTTCAAGAAAAAAATTTTTTTTTACATTTTTTTTCGTTGCAGTCTGAATTTACAGCTTGAAAAGGATTTTACAATTCGCGGCACTTTACTTAAAAAATACTATAATTCTCTTTCCCTGGGTTAAACTATCGATCGCTCAATTTTTTCAGTTTATTGTAGAGGGCTTTCCGTGAAATTTTTAAAATTTGTGCCACTTTGACTTTGTTTTTATACTTTCGCAGCAGAAAACGGGTATAAAGGTTTTCCAGGTCTTCCAGGGACATATCCGTTTCTTTAACGGTTTCAAGGAAATCATCGGCGCTGTCCAGGAGAGAATATACCGATTCGTCGGTTAACCGGTCTTTACCGAGGGAAACGGTGATGACGAAGTTTTCGATTTCCCGGATATTGCCCCGCCACGGGAAGTCGGTGAGGAGTTTTTCGGCCTCCGTTCCGATGGATATGTCCATTTTTTTTTGGTGGCAAAAGTACTTTAGCAAGGGTAAAATATCGTCTTTTCTTTCACGAAGGGGAGGGACGCATATGCGGTAGGGAGAAATCCTGTAATACAGGTCTGCCCGGAATTTTCCATCTCTTACTTTTTGTTGGATGTTTTCATCGGTAGAGAAAATAAAGCGTGCGTTGATGTCCATTTCGTTGGTGGAGCCGAGGGGGTAGTATTTTTTTCGTTCGATGATACGGAGGAGTTTGGATTGAAGGTTTAAACTCAGCAGGTCGATTTGGTTCAGGAATAAGATACCGCCTTCGGCTTTTTTCCATTTTCCCTCGTAATCAGTGAAGGCACCGCTGAAAGCGCCTTTCTTGTAACCGAACCATTCGCTTTCCAGGAGATTTTCGGGGACATCCCCGCAATTTAAATTTAAAATAGTTCGATAGGTACTGACGTCGTAGAGGTAATTAGCCCAGAAATCTTTTCCTACACCGGTTTCACCGTAAATCAGCAAGTTGGTATCGATATCTGCGATTTTGTGGATCGTCTCTTTGATAGAGAGAGATTGGTGATCCGGGAGATTTTTAACCAATGTAAAAGTTGTACCTTTTTGCATCCATCCACAATTTTTCCAGGGCGTATTTTTGCCGGGTCTCCTCGGTGAAAAGATGGATGATAAAATCCACGTAATCCACCAGTATCCATTCGGAACCTGTTTTTCCTTCGACCCCGAAGGGTTTTATTTTGAAATCTTTCCGGAGTTTTCTCTGGATTTCGTCTGAAATCGCGCTGCTTTGGCGGGTGGAGTTCCCGTGGCAGATTACCATATAATCGGTGATATTGCTGATGTCTTTCAGTTTAAGGACCACCACTTTTTCGGCTTGTTTATCCATCATAACGGTAACCACTTGTTTAACTTCGGGTGGTATTCGTCTTCGTTTTAAATCTTCGGTGATTTGATTAAATTCCTCGATATTCATACAAATTATTTTCCTCCATGATTTTTTTTACTTCGGTTAAGACCATATGGTCGATGGGTTCGGACAGTTTAATTTTGCTGCGAATGATGGTGGAAGAGAAGGGGAGGTAGTCGGACCGGTAAGAAAAAAAGTATATTGCGGGGGCATGCTCGGCATCCTGTTCCAGCCGGGGTTCGTCGGTCGCATTCAAGTCGACGAAGGAAGAGGAAATGCCATCTTCGCGGAGTAAGGTTTCGACTTCGATTTTATGGTGTTGGTCCCTTAATACGACGATAAAAGGGATTAAGTGAAGGAGTTGCCTGTAATTTTTCCAGGTTTTGATTTTCAGGAAGCCTTCGCTTCCCGAGATAAAATAGTAAGAGCACAGGGGGTTTTGGCGTTGTAATTCCCGGATGGTATCGATGGTCCAGGAGGCGAGGGGTCGTTTCATTTCGATATCGGATGGGATCAAGTATGGATAGGGTTCCAGGGCTTTGGTGAGCATTTTCCACCGGAGTTCGGCGGGGGCGATTTCCAGGTTTTTTTTATGGGGAGGGTTGGCGGACAGGATGTAGAGGATGTGATCGAGGTGAAACGTATGTTTAATCCGGGTTCCCAGTTCGATATGGCCTTTATGAATGGGGTTAAAAGTTCCGCCTAAAAGGCCGACCCTGGTTTTCATTTTCCGTGGTAGAGTTCAAACAGTTTCGTAATGAATAGGTCCAGGTTGAGGTTTTTAAGAGCGGAGATTTCGATAAGCGGGAGGTCATGGGAGAGGCAGTATTTTTTGAGTTGGAGTATGGTTTTGGGTGGTTTTGGTTTTGGTGGGGTGTTGGTCTTTTTTTTACGTTTTGGGGTATCGGTTTCGAGGGGTGGGGGAGTGGGTTCGTTTTGATCTTCTCCAGTAGGAGCGATTGGTTCTACCAGGTCGATTTTGTTTGCCAGGACGATGCTTTTTTTCTTGAGTAGGATAGGGTTGTAGTGGTGTAGTTCGTTTTGGAGGATGGAGAGGGTTTTCACGGGGGGGAGGGCGGCGAAAGGAGATGCGTCCAGCAAATATATCAGGACTTTGTTTCGTTCGATGTGGCGCAGGAAGCTGAGTCCCATACCTTCGCCGAGGTGAGCTCCTTCGATGATACCGGGGATATCGGCCACCACCAGGCTTTCCATGTCTTTGTAAACGACGCCGAGATTGGGAGATAATGTAGTGAAGGGGTAGTCGGCGATTTTGGGTTTAGCGCCGCTGATTTTAGAGATGAGGGTGGATTTGCCGGCGTTGGGGAGGCCCACGAGTCCGGCGAAAGCGATGAGTTTTAGTTCGAGGATGACTTTAACGGATTCGCCGGGTAAGCCTTTTTGGGCAAAGCGAGGGGTGCGGTTGGTGGAGGATTTGAAATGGGAATTTCCTAAACCGGCTTTTCCGCCTTTAACGATAGTAAAGAAGATATTTTCGGCAGTGAAGTCGAAAATGAGTTTTTCGTCGGGGTAGGATTTGATGACGGTCCCGGGTGGGACCTGGAGAGTGATGTCTTTCCCGCTTTTGCCTGTTTGGTTGGAGCCTTTGCCGTTTTGGCCTCTTTCAGCGCGGATGAGGTTGCGGTATTTGAAGTCGATGAGGGATTGGCAATTGGTGTTGCTGGTCAGGATGATACTGGCGCCGTTTCCGCCGTCGCCGCCGTCGGGGCCGCCTTTAGGAATGTATTTTTCGCGCCTGAAGCTGACAGCTCCCGCTCCGCCTTTCCCGGCTGTAAATGTAACGACAGTTGTATCGACAAACATACCTAGTCACCCACATTAGGCGGGTGATTTATGGGAAAGTAAAAATAGTTAATGAGCTGCAACCTCAACATCGACGTACTTTCGGCTATTTTTTTCAACATAATGAACCACACCGGAAGCCAGGGCAAACAACGTATCGTCTTTTCCCGTTCCCACATTTTTACCGGCTTTAATTTTAGTGCCTCTTTGCCTGACGATGATGGAACCGGCGTGAATTTGCTGTCCGCCAAAAATTTTAACGCCCAAACGCTTGGAGTGGCTCTCACGTCCGTTTTTCCCGGCGCCACCTGATTTTTTATGTGCCATGGTTCTTTCTCCTTGTGATTAGTTCGTGCTGGAACCGACTTCGATTTTTTCAATCTTGATGCGGTGAAGTCTTTGCCTGTGTCCACGGGTTCTTTTGTACTGTTTTTTGGATTTCTTTTTGAAAATCAGGACTTTGGGGGCTTTGATCTCTTCCATCACCGATGCCGTAATCGTAGCATCTTTGACAAAGGGCTGGCCAATGTGTAAATCCTGGCTCTGAACCAGTAATACACTATCGAAATTGATTTTATTATCTTGAGATATTTTTTCTTTGTCTAATAACTCAACTTCAAGCACATCGCCTTCTTCAACTTTGTATTGTTTACTACCTGTTTCAAGAATTGCGTACATATTGTTACTCCTTCTTTGTTTGTAACAAGTTTTATACCATAAAAAATAGGATAAGTCAATAACGGGAATTTGAAAATTTAAAGAACGAAAGATTCGAGGCAGCCATTTTTTGAGTTAAGCCGCTTTAAAGGAGTTATTTTTAGCCGAAAGAAAAAAATTTTCGGCTGCGTGGGGAGTCGGGGAAAAAAATTTAAAAGGGGTCTTGCATTTATGCGTTTTAACTCATATAATCTACCTTTGCGATATTTTAATCATAAACCCGAAGGGCATTTTCCAGGGTTAAATAAATATAAAAATATAGAAAATATTAAATCCAATTCCACCGACGGAGGTTATATGAGTATCGAACAAATTAAAGAAGAGACGAAACCCACGGAATTGTTAAGGCAGGTGGGGCTTATCATGGCGATTTCTTTTGCTATCGGGTCGATAATCGGTTCAGGGATTTTTAAAAAGCCTGCATTAATGGCGTCGCAATTGGGTTCGCCTGTACTGTTAATCCTGGTATGGGTCGTAGCCGGAGTGATGACTCTTTTTGGGGCATTAAGTATTGCCGAGCTTTCCGGGATGTTCCCGAGGGCGGGTGGGCAGTATGTTTTTTTTAATAAGAGTTACAACCGGTTTGTGGGGTTTCTTTATGGATGGGCAGTGTTTGCCATTATCCAGACAGGTTCGATCGCATCTATTGCCTATGTGTTTTCCGATTCGTTGGGGTATTTTTTCAAGTTTTTTCGGCTCAGTGAGAGTTTGGAGGCGTTTTCGATTCACATCCCTTTTTTGGGAGACATAACGCCGTTGAAGTATTTTGGGTTGAAGTTAACCACTATCGGTTTGTTGTGTTTTTTAACGCTGATCAATTACCTGGGGGTAAAGCTGGGTGGGGCGGTGCAGGTAACGTTTACGGGTTTAAAGATATTTGCCGTCGGGGTGATTGTGGTTTTTGCTTTTACTGCGGGTCATGGGGATGTGTCTCATTTCACGCAGACGACAATCCCGGTGGGTACGGCGTCGATGTCGGTATTTATTGCGTTTATCGTGGCGATGTCCGGGGCATTTTGGGCGTATGACGGGTGGATGAATGTGACCTACATCGGGGGAGAAATCAAGAACGCGCAGAGAAATGTACCGAAAGCGATGTTTATTGCAATGATGGTGGTGATCACGGTTTACATTTTGGTTAACCTGGCGTATATCTATGTAATACCGGTGGATGAGATGGCAATTCGTTACCGGGAGGCGGATGCAGCCGGTCAATCTTACCTGGTGGCTACCGATGTGGCCGGATCGTTTTGGGGTGGTTTGGGGGGCAGTTTGATTGCTGCGGCGATTATGATTTCGACTTTCGGAACGGTAAACGGGACCATCATGATGTCGGCGCGTGTGCCGTTTGCGATGGCGCGGGAAGGTCATTTTTTCAAGGGTTTAGGCGTTGTACATCCGACATTCCGAACACCGGGTACTGCGTTGATCGTCCAGGGTATTTGGGCTTCGGTCCTGGTGTTGTCCGGTACTTTCGACCAGCTCACGGATATGCTGATTTTTGTCTCCTGGATTTTCTATGCAGCCGGGGTTTTCAGCGTGATCGTGCTTCGAAGAAAAATGCCTAAAGAAGAACGTCCTTACCGGGTATGGGGTTATCCCGTCGTTCCCATCGTCTTTGTTATTTTCGCGTCGGTTTACATCGTATTCACTTTATATAATGATATTGTTGCTTTTAACAAGGGGCAAACGCCGTTGATTAATTCGGTGATGGGCTTAGCGCTGGTGGCGGTAGGGATTCCCGGGTATCTTTATTGGAATAAAAAAAATAAACCGCCTCTTTCATAAACATGAACCGGGTTCATATGTCCGGTTTATAGTATTATTCTTATTTGGTCTGCGGGGATGGGAATGCATTTTTTTCGATTTCCTCGACATGTCAAAGTATGGGTTGAGTGCCATATGCAGCGGGAGAATTTTCCCAGGTAAAATCGACGCCCGGCAATTTTGGCAGCGAAATTGCTATATATTTAGCAAATAAGATAAACCGGGGTTATCGATTTTTAACCTCCGTTGAAGCCCCGGCGGTTAGTGGCATTTAGGCATACATTTTTCGCTTTACCGTACCCTTAGAGGGGGGAGAGAGACGAAAGGGGCTCCGGCAGCTTAGGAACTTAGGAGGTCAGCCCCGCAGTGCAATAAAACTTCACGCAGTGTGGAACCATATATTGATTTTGGAACGCATACGTTCTATAATATACTCCGGGAAAACCAAAGGAGTATAACTTTGACCGATAATAAAGAAGCACCGGGAATGAATCGCCGGGATTTTGTAAAACACCTTCTATATGGAGGAATAGCCGGGGCAACTGCCATATCTTCCGCTTATTACTGCGGAACCCGAAAAAATACCCCAAATAACTATAATGTCCTTTTTATTATCGGCGACGATTTACGGCCCCAATTGGGATGCTGCGGCGAAAGGCAGATGGTCACCCCTCATATCGATAAATTGGCATCAGGGGGCGTGGTTTTTGATCGCTCCTATTGCCAACAAGCCCTCTGCGCTCCTTCCAGGGCCAGCCTCCTCACCGGCCTTAGACCCGATTCCACAGGAATTTATAATTTAAAAACCCCTGTAGATAATGTACTCCCTCATATTAAAACACTGCCTCTTCATTTTAAACAACACGGCTACCAAACCGCTGCTGTCGGCAAAGTTTTCCACCATATGAAAGATTCCAGCGCCTCATGGACTTATAAACCTGTTATATTAAAGAATTGGAATTATGCCACGGAAGAAAACCGACAATTAGCGACTTTAAATAATACCCCGGAGGCAAACTATTCTCTTTTCGGAAACCCCACAGAAATGGCGGACCTCCCGGATAATGCCTTCAAAGACGGCCAATTAACCGACATTGCCATAAACCGCATGCGAAAGCTAAAAGATAAACCGTTTTTCTTGTGCGTGGGCTATGCCCGCCCCCACCTGCCTTATTCCGCTCCCAAAAAATACTGGAACCTCTATGACCCCACTAATATCAATCTGCCGGCGAACCCTCCCCCCGGCTCCGGGATACTAAAATGGAACCCAAAAACCGAATTGAACTATTTTCACGGCATGGCCGATGTCGAATACCCTATCCCTGGAAACCTATTGCGCCATTTAATTCATGGGTATTATGCCAGCGTTTCTTTTCTCGATGCCCAAGTGGGGTGTTTGTTGGAAGAGTTGAATCGTTTAAAATTAAATGAAAAAACCATTGTTATACTTTGGGGAGATAATGGGTACAAATTGGGCGAACACGGCTCCTGGGGAAAAAATACGAATTATGAAACCGATACGCGGGTTCCGTTAATTATCGGCGCACCGGGGATGAAAAAAGGGGTTCATTCGAAGGGATTTGTTGAGGCAGTGGATATTTATCCCTCACTGTGCGAATTATGCGGTTTGGATTTCCCGGACCAAAAGATGGAAGGTACCAGTTTTGTACCGCTCACGGAGGATCCTCAGCGTCCATGGAAAACCGCGGCCTTCAGCCAGAATGCGAAAAAAGACCGGGTTGAATATTCGATGCGCACAGACCGGTTTCGTTATTGTGAGACGATAGATCGCGAATATGGTACTCTCGAGGCTCAAACGCTTTTCGATCATTCTGCAGACCCTGGAGAGAATGTGAATGTGATCGATGATCCGCGTTATGCCCAGGAAATAACCAAACTGGAAGCCATGATGAAAAAAGGATGGAATGGAGCACTCCCGCCAAACCGCTGAGTTGTTCTCTTCCCTATTTCGCTGTTTCCCCGTGTTTCCCTGGTCCTTAATCCACCGCCCGATTTGTCTTCGACTACCAAAAACCTTTCTTCAGAAAGGTTCTTGGTCGCCGAAGGCTTTGTCGATGACGAATCAGGGGTGGTAGAATTAGGTTGCCAAGTGAGTTTCAGCATGCTATAATAATAATTAAATCAATGGGATTTTACGGCGAATAGTGTTTTTCGCCACAAAAATCGCTCGACTCGAAGTTAAAAGGAGGAACTATGAAACTTCTTGTACCGGTTTTATTCGTATTTATTTTTTTATCTTTGGCATTATATCCCCAAGAATGCACTCTCATTGAGGGAGGTGCCTCGTATACACAGACCAGTCTTTATGCTGTAACAAACCTGGCTGCCGAGAAATTAGAATGGACTTATGAACCCGACAACCAGGATTTTCTCTTGGCTACCGGCAAAATCACCGCAGAGATTAGCGCAAAAGCCGGCACAATCGGTCATAGTTGTTATGCCGAAGCGCAATTATTACTCATGCGCGGGAATACGATCCTGGCGTGCTGCCATCCACCCCGGGTACAAGGCCTAAACCGGGTTAAAATCAGTTTTGAACATACCTTTGAAGTGGGTAATTCGTATGCTTCAGGAGGGCCGCTTACGGATCTTAAAATCAAAGCAAGAGTGTATGTCTATGCGAATTTTCAAAAATCTAACCCCGGGGATGCCATTGTTAAATATACCAAAGAGTTCGAAAAGTATAATCCCTATTCCAGTGCCGGTCGCTGATCTCCCGGCACATTATCAAAAAATCGGAGTAACACTATGAAACGAATTATCATTATTTCCATTGTTTTTTTTCTTTTCCTGCCGACGGTTTTTGCCGAAACTTGCTATATTATAAAGAGCGGGCAAAATACACAACTCGATAACGGGCCTGCTGTTTTGGAACTTAAAACCAACGATATGAGTTGGAGTTACAATACCGGCAGCCAAATCGTCGCCACCGGTAAAATCACCGCCAGGGTAGAGGACAAGCCGGGGAGTAAAGGGCATAATTGCTCTGTGCAAGCCCAGTTACTTCTCATGAGAGGTAATGAAATATTAGCCTGTTATACAGCCCCGGAAGCGGAAGGAGTCACAGGAGCATACTTGTCCTTTGAGCACACTTTCATCGTGGGGTCCAACTACGGCCCCCTGGAATCGTTAAGCATAAAATCAAGGGCATATGCCTTTGCATGTTTCTCCAACCCGGTCTATGGTAATTCCGATATCTCTTATATACAGGAGAACACCTGCAATTACTATACTCCCACGCCGGTGGTAGTGCCCCCTTCGAACCCCACTAACCTGACATTGACCAATTCTTCCTATTTCGTCTTGCTTAATTGGTCTGGCGGCGAAGGTGCAAATTCTTTTGAGGTTTACCGTAAAACCGGGTACTATGGGAGCTGGGGAAAAATCGGTACCACGACAAGTAAGACGTTCCTGGATGATTGGGTCTCTATCGAGTCCAATCAATCCTTACCGGGGGTCGATACCTTTTATTATAGAGTGAGAGCTTATAATTCCGCCGGGTTTTCACCGGGATATTCCAATATTGTTTCCGTCGTGGGAATCCTGATCGAATAAATAATCCCAAACTCACCGCCATAATATCTTTTCATGGGTATGAAGGTTGCCCGTAAATAGAGATGTAAACCACTTAATAAAAGGCCATTTCCCTGGTTTTAAAGGAACATATTTTCTCAAGTCGCGGCCACCGGTTGGATTGGGCGGAAAAAAAAACAGGCCTATGATCTAATGGCCGAATTAGAAATAAAAGAAATCATAGTGATCGATATCAAAGTATACGGAGAAAAAGACTTAAAACAAGTATGGACTCCTTTCAGAAAAAAAGTATGGAAAACTTTATCGAAACGCAAGCTGTTTCTTTTCCAAAAATTTCTTTGCAAGTTTTTCAGGTATTTCCCTTCTATTCTATTGTCTAATAAGTTATTTTCTGGTAACATAATCTCTTTAAATAATAAAAACGAACTTTGAAGGAAAAGGTGAAATCTATGGGAAATGAAGCAACAGAAAAACTTAAACAGCCTGCAGGGTTGTACTTGATCTCATTTACCGCGATATGGGAACGCTTCAGCTATTACGGCATGCGAGCTATCCTGATCTTGTACCTGGTAAATCGCATCACCGCAGATAATGCCAAAGCTAACCTGGGAGGAATGGGGTTTTCCGATGGACTGGCCGGCAAAATCTACGGGATTTTTACCGGCCTGTGCTATCTACTGCCGCTTATCGGCGGTTTTGTCGCAGACCGCTACATCGGTAAGCGGCGTTCCGTCCTGGTGGGTGGAATACTGATTATGTTCGGCCACTTTACCCTGGCCTCATCTCAAGCCCTTGCCCCTTTTATCATCGGACTGACACTCTTAGCCATCGGGAACGGATTCTTCAAACCGAATGCCTCTTCCATGATCGGCGACCTATACGCACCGGGCGATAAACGACGCGACAGCGCTTTCACTATTTTCTACATGCTGTTCAACGGCGGCGCTTTCCTGGCTCCCATTATTTGCGGATTCTTCGGCGAAAATTACGGTTACCGGTACGGTTTCCTGGCAGCCGGTTTCGGGATGCTATTGGGCTTGATCGCCTACCTCCTGGGCGCCCAACGCTACCTGGGAGACATCGGGAAAGTTCCGGGACGCAAAGCCCAAGATCAAGCGGCACTAGAAAAAAAACCACTCACAAAAGAAGAAGTCGACCGCATCTCCGTTATCCTGGTATTACTCTTCTTCGTAACCTTCTTCTGGGCAGGTTTCGAACAAGCCGGGAGCACATTGAACCTCTATACGGAACGCTTTATCAACCGCGTGTTCCTGGGCTGGGAAATCCCCACATCCTGGTTCCAATCGGTTAACCCTGTTTTCATTCTACTGTTAGGACCCTTCTTCTCAGCAATGTGGATTCGCCTGGCTAATAAAGGTAAAAACCCGTCGACACCCATTAAAATGGGCCTGGGCATGATTGCATTGGGCTTAGGTTTCTTTTTTATGGTGGGCGCAGTTCTCCAACGCGGAGCCAACGCTGACCCCACAGTAAAAGCCAGCCTGCTATGGCTACTGGCTACCTACTTCTTCCACACCATCGGCGAACTCCTCCTATCCCCCATCGGGCTATCTATGGTTACGAAATTAGCCCCAATCCGCATGGCTTCACTCTTCATGGGCGTCTGGTTCCTCAGCAGCTTCGTCGCTAACTTACTGGCCGGCCTTACGGTTGAATTCGTTGAAAAATTGGGACCCCTCACCGTTTTTATGATTATTGCCGTTTTCGTCGGCGCTTTGGGCTTCGTCGTATTATTCATCTCCCGATGGCTCCTGGGCCGTATGCACGGAGCAGATTAAACAATATATTGTATTGCGAATTATTTTGTCCTCGACGACCAGGGGGCTCTTTTCGTAAAAAGTCGCCCCCTGGACCCCCTGGAAAAGCAAGTTTTGCGGCAGGAGAAAATACATGAGCGATTATATCCAGGTTGTAACAACAACGGATAGCAGGGACCTGGCCAAACGCATTGCCGATGAATTGGTGGAAAAAAAATTAGCGGCTTGCGGCCAGGTTTCCGGCCCTATCACCAGCATTTACGAATGGAAAGGAAAAATCGAGAATACCGAAGAATGGTACTGCATTATTAAAACACGAAGCGACCTGTATCGCAGCGTCGAAACCATGATTAAAAGCCTCCATCCCTACGAGGTTCCTGAGATCATCGCTTTACCCATCATCGATGGAAACCCCGATTATTTAAAATGGATCGATCAATCTACGTGATATCAGCCCCACTTCGCGGGGGGGGATTATAGCGCTGAGTTCCCCTACCATCCGGCGGCCTCTTCATGGTCAGCCGCTGCACTTTGGGTCATCGGTTATTGGCACATTTTTTTGTGGATGCAGTGGACTGAGTGGAATGTCACTAAGTTAAGGTTATTTTTGTGCTATAGGGGCGTGTCGGTGCTCCCCTGTAACGCCCTGTTGAGCCAAATTTTCGAGGACCGAAAATTGGCGAGACGGGTCCCCGGAGCCGATGACCGGCGAAGGGGTGAAGTGGAAGGGGAAACCGACTACAGCCCCCTGGATTTGAATTTAACTCGAATATTAGTCTTAACTTAGCAGCATTCTGGACTGAGTGGACGAGGAATCTAAAAAAAAACCGTGATATCTGTGCCCGCTGTGACTGATTCCTTAAATCTTAAAATTTTTTTTGAAATTTTCCAATTAATATATATAATAGTTCTCCCATTAAGAATAGGAGAATAAATTATGACTCGGAACATAAAAATAAATCGAAGGCGGGTATTAATATTCCTGGCCGGGGTTTCTATCGTTTTGATCACCGCATCGGCGTTGATGCAAACCCCGGGTAACGATCCAGGCCCCGGGAATAACCAGGAGGAAAAAAAACCGATGAAATACAATCCATTAACCCAGGAAGAAGAATATGTCATCATCCATAAAGGTACGGAACGCCCGTTTACCGGCGAATACTATAAAAATAAATCCAAGGGGTTCTACACATGCAGAAGGTGCGATGCGCCCTTGTACATTTCGGAAAATAAATTCGATTCCGGGTGCGGGTGGCCCAGTTTCGATGATGAAATCGACGGGGCGGTCGAGAGGTTCACGGATGCGGACGGCTCCCGGACAGAAATTCGATGCACCCGGTGCGGCGGTCATTTGGGCCATGTGTTCCTGGGTGAAGGTTTTACCAGGAAGAATACGCGCCACTGCGTTAATTCCATTTCTCTCCGGTTCATTCCCATCGAGAAAACAGGGCGGGCGATTTTTGCATCCGGCTGCTTTTGGGGTGTCCAGTACCATTTCAAGAAAGTCAGGGGCGTGCTTCATACTTCTGTGGGTTATACCGGCGGGTATACGTCCAATCCCACTTATGATCAAGTTTGTTCCGGCACCACGGGGCATGCGGAAGCCATAGAAGTGATCTTCGATCCTTCGGTTACCGATTATGAAGAATTGACCAAACTCTATTTCGAGACGCACGACCCCACACAGGTCAACCGCCAGGGCCCGGATGTGGGGGAACAATACCGCTCTGAAATCTTCTACGCGACACCGCAGCAAAAGGAGATCGCGCAGAAATTAATGGATATCTTAAAATCAAAAGGTTTGAATGTGGCGACTCGTCTGACAAAAGTTTCAACTTTTTGGAAAGCGGAAGACTACCACCAGGATTATTACGGGAAGAAAAACGGGACTCCCTATTGCCACATTTACACGAAACGTTTTTAATTTTTAACCACACACGGTCAGCAGTGCTCATTTTGAAAAATGATTTTATACGCAAAGGGGGCGTGTCGGTGCCTTTAAAATGATGATTGATGATTGATGATTGATGAATTGAGAAAAGATAATAACCGGTTCACAGGTTCTCGTTTCCAGGCTTGCTTTTTCATTAAGTAAAAAAAGCGAACTGATATTAGATAGCGTTTATGGAGAACGATTATATAATACAACGAAGGGCCGACGGCCGACGATTCACGATTCACGACCAACGTTGAACGCAGGCTGGGAATACCTATTTCAATGATATTGCAACCCTAAAAAGGATCCCCCCATCTACATGTAATATCTACCAAAACGCATTCATCCTCATTTTTTGGATTAGCGCCTTTAGATGGCGGTATATAGGTCGTTTCCTCTAAAAAAATCACCAACCCATTTCTTCCGGCGATGTCTTCCATCTGCTTTTTTAATTGCACATACGATTCAAGATACATTCCCTTTTCCGATTTATCGATAAGAAAAATATCCCGATCTACCAACCCCGCCAGGCTTACCAACATTTCGAAGATTTCATATCGTTTAAGCTGCCCGAACGTTTTGGTTTTGGGGGAATTAGCGAGGAGTGCCCCGGTTTTTTCTTTTGGAAGTCTCAATAAGGAAGAGATGAGGTGTAAGAAATCCGTTACCCGGATATCTCCCGGCATTTCTGCCGGAGCCGGGATGTAGCAGAAACTGTGTTTTGTTGTATCGGACGTAATATCTTTTCCATCCAGCAGCACCGGGTAATTGAGGGATTGTTTTGTTTTGGGTTTCAATTGGCCGTTAAATAGGGAATATAGATAATCTCTCGATATATCGTTGGCTACCCGGAAAACGGAATACTTCCCCCTTGATAATATTACTGGCTGATTATCCCGGATGGTTTCGGTTTTAAATTCAATATGGTAAAGGTATTTCTCGAATCGTCGCACCCCCACCCACATGAGAACAAAAGCATAAAAAGCCATGATCCCCATACCCGGCCAAAAGGTCCCGGGTAAACGGCTCTTTGATTTAAATACATTCATATCGCCCTTAATAAACGATTCCAATTTGTTTTTTTGTGGAGAGAATTCTTTTTCACTGTAAAACTTTGCGAATTTATCCTTCAAATCTTCCGAGTATTTAAAGAAATCGGTTACTGAATTATACCCCTGGCTGCTCAATTCATTGGTCAAAGATAACGAAAAAGTACCGGGAGTAAAGGCCGATACCCAGTGAAAGAAGCTGGAACCTTTTCGCATTTCATTTTCAATGTTCTTTTCGGCTTCCTGGATTTTTTTGTACTCGTTGGTTAGAAAGCTCTTAACAATATCAATTCCTTCTTTGGATTTCGCTTTTTCCGGTGTATACTCTCCCATTTCTTTACTTGCTCTTTGCTCAAATTCCATTTGACAATTCCAATTAAATAGTTCAATGCTGGAATTTGATACAATGGTTTGGGCTTTTTTGTCGGTAAGCTTGTTGACAAAAATGGGGAATAACAGGACAAAGCAAGCCCAGGTTCCTAATATAAATGAAACCCCCAGTTTTCTTAAACGAAGCGTTCCCAGGAATAAACCGATAAAAAAACAAGTGGAGAAAATGAGAAAAAGGGCAGAGCAATAGCCAAATAACAATAGGTAATCATGGCCGGAAAAGGCAATGCCGTTTATTAAAGCCGATAGAATCCCCAAAAGGATTGTAATGATGAGAAGAAGAGCCATCACCATTAAGCGTCCCACCGAGATGATTAAAAAAAGTATTCTTTCCCCGGCAATGGTGGATAATAATTTTAAATATTCCTTATTCCGTAGAGAGTTGAACCCGTAAAAGAGAGAAAATAAGCTTCCGATGAGAAAAATAAATTCGGCAAAAGATGTATAGCCAGTTTTATTTCGATTAAAAAGTTCCTTACCTTTATGCGAGCTCTCTAAATTTAATTTTTCAATAATATTTAAAGCAGCATAAAATTCTGATCCCAAAACAGAATCCGAAAAGAAAATATTCAATAATGAAGGCTGCATAATAATTCTAAAGCCAAAAGCTCCATAGTAATTATAATTTAAATAGCGATCAACTTTATGCCTTTCGATTTGTTTAAATTCATCGATCTCTTTCAATAATTTCTTATGTTTATCGATGTCACCCTGTAATAAATACAGTACTATCATAAAGAAAAGAAGCAAAAAGACAATATTAATCAAGACCATTATCCGTTTTGATTCGAGTTTACAAAATAACATGAGCGGTCCCATGGTTCCTCCTCTACTCAGAAAAAAAGTATAGTTATATATTTATGTCCCGGTAAACCGGTTCGATTTCTCATTTAATTGACCCCTTTAACCCGTCCGCACACCTGGGCCACATACTGCCCGAAAAGAAGCGAGCTCGAAAACAATTGATTGACTTGATAGATGTCGTTAACCACCGCGGGTACGCCGTCATATATTTTTTCTTTGACCTGGGTCAATACTGCTTCGATCTTTTCGGTATTAGCGAGTATTTTGACGAATACTCCCTTCATGTCGCCTTTAACCAGGTATGCCTTGACCTCGTCGAAAATTTCTTTATTGGCGGATATCTCAGATTGGAACGCATCATAATTGAATTGTTTGAGGGTTTCAAGTACAGACGTGTTATAAGGCAGGCTTTCCGTCTCTTTGACGAGTTTCATATAGGTTTCCTTTGCCATAGTCATATTATACAATGTTTTATCCGATAGGGCGTTCCAT
>Ga0209593_10000225_pt1 | contig 29631 bp, 22 predicted proteins | sample PPLLaktember2015_3_FD_187260 | JGI IMG/M metagenome (GOLD analysis project Ga0209593, IMG submission 187260) | Freshwater sediment microbial communities from Prairie Pothole Lake near Jamestown, North Dakota, USA - PPLs Lake P7 Core (6) Depth... | ecosystem: Environmental > Aquatic > Freshwater...
AGAAGCCTCTCCAAGAAATTCTCTGCGCTCATTCTTAGGAACGATGAATTTTGAAACCGGGAAGCTGCAGCATGAGCGCTTACAATGTTAAAGATTGAACGACGAATGTTAAACATTGAGTGACGAATGTTTAACATTCAATAATGGTGATAATAGCTCCGTAAGTCTTGATTCGACATGGCCGGGTAAAGAACGGAAAGTCTTGGAATTCCTCTATAAGTGGACCTTTTGGGTTTATAACTCTATTTGAAGTGCCGGGTTGCCCTTGACTGTCCCGAATGTCACTAATATAAGGCTATTTTTGTGCTAAAGGGGCGTGCCGGCATTCGTGCTTATTTTTTTTTAGCTCCGATTTAGTTCTAGCACAACGAACTCGGTCTCTGTTTATAGGCAAAAAATGCCCCGATTCAGTTACAATGCCACGCGCCTACCCTCTGTCCATAATGTCCATACTGTCCATATTGTCCATATTCTTAGCCTATCCCTGCCTATGCCGACCAATAACCATTATGCAAAATTTTTTTTGACTGTCCCCTTTTTCCCCACTATGTGGGGTTTTATAATTTTTTTTGACTGTCCCCTTTTTCCCTTCCACACGCAGTGGGGTTTCTTGCCGGTTTCTTGCCTGTCCCCTTTTTTCCCCCCCCGCATAGTTTTTTTGACTGTCCCCTTTTTTACTACTACGTGGGGTTTTATAATGGCACAACGTGCCATCCGGCGGCTTCCTTAATTGTCAGCCGCTTCACTTAGGTTTTTCTTCCTCTTTCTCTCCCGCATCTTCGGCGCCATTAAGTTGAAAAAACCAAAGTTTTTTTGACTGTCCCCTTTTTTCCCCACTACGTGGGGTTTTATAATGGCACAAATTGCCATCCGGCGGCTTCCTTAATTGTCAGCCGCTTCACTTAGGTTTTTCTTCCTCTTTCTCTCCCGCATCTTCGGCGCCATTAAGTAGAAAAAGCCAAAGTTTTTTTGACTGTCCCCTTTTTCCCTTCCACACGCAGTGGGGTTTTGCCGGTTTCTTGCCTGTCCCCTTTTTTCCCCCCCCGCAAAGTACCTGACTCTACCCGGCAAAAACCTTCTCTGTGAACTCATATCAGTGAGCTTCGTTAGAAAAATTATAAAAGACACGCAGTGCCGCAACTTCCTCCTTCCTTCCTCATTTCTTAACTTCATCTTTTACCGGTCGCATGTGAAACAAGCAAAGAAACAAGCAAAGAACAAAGAAAAAGGGAGGAGGATAGAATTTCATTCTTTTTCCATCCATCCTCCCCCCCTCCTTCTTTTCACAGCCAACCTGAATCCTTCAGATAGAACAGATTGCTTAAAGGTCTATGACTCTCCCATAGCCCGCCTAACATTCTGGGAATAAATCCTTGTTCCACGATTTCTTGCCCAATTAAAAGCAAAAAATAGTGCAATTAAGCATCCACAGGCAATTCCAACAAGTTGCGGGAACAGTAGAAGTTTTGTGCAAATGTAATTACCAGCCACCCCCAAGCTAAATCCAACCATTTGAGGTGGGATACACACTGAAAAAACCGATGGCATAACACATCTGTGATATATTGTTTGCGCATGCCATTCGCGCCTTATAGATATAAATGATCCCAGGTTACCGCCAATAATCGAAACTATGAAAATAATTATCGATGCTGTTTTCATTAAAGTTTCCTCCATTTTAATTTAAATGTATTGCCCTACTTGGTGGATTATAAATAATATTCCACCAATCGTTCTTACTATTAGAGCTCCGATATTAAATGGCGGCAATCGCTCACTATCAAAAACATCAACCATAGTATTAATAAGCGGACCTCTTGGAATGGGTATAGCCCAAAAAAACAATGCAAACCTACCACATAAGATGCTGATGTTTTCAAAACCCCAATTATTGGTTAAATTTATTCTAATTAATTGTAATATAATCAATACAATTGAAAAGCCCAGGAGGAGCTTTGGGAAAATAATTTTTTTATTTCCTAAAGCCATTGTTAAAATGCAAACGAATGCAACGATCCATATACTTTTTGTGAATATCTCCAAAAAAGATTGAGAACGGTAATACTTATTGATACCTATTAAATAAAATACCACCGTGAACAAACAAAGAAAACCAATACCAGTAATAGCACTCATGGTCGAAATTATCGGTGATGGCCTCATATCTTTAAGAAAGTCCCGATCATAATATACCCAGCCTATTGAGCGATTATGGGGGAAAATATAAAGATATAAACAATACCATGTTAGCCAGCAATTATGCCACATACAGTAAATTGTTTTCCCCCAGCAACTTCTACCGCACTCTTTATTTTCTTCAATCACAGCGTTACATTTATATATACTCATATTTCCCTCCCAAAGAAAAATTTTTATTTCTCTCTAATGCTTCTTTTAATTCTATTATTAGACTTCGTTTTTTTTCATCTTGTTTTAAGCTCAAAAGAAAATTTTCAAGATCACGTTTCGGTTCCTGAGATTTTTCTTTAATAGAATGAATTTGTAAAACTAATAAGAAAGGTACTCTCCATTTCAAAAAGAATCTTATAGACTCTAATATCATAAGGGCAGATATAAAAATTAACATAAAACAAAAGAGTATTTGCATTCGAACTCTTTCATTTCCCTTATCTTGAATAACCTTATTTTGGCTTGGTTGAGTGTTTTTCTTTGAATTATCTTGCAATTGGTTCTCTATGACTGGCTTCTCAGAGATAATACTTGAGTGTGAAGGGAAAACAAGTGGAAAAATTTTCATGCTACTATACCCCAAAATAGTCATTCCAATTAAAAACAAGATTATATGAAATATTATACTTACCTTAGGAACATAACCTCTTAACAAGGAAACTATATCGCCGTCCATAAATGCCCTTACAGTCGGTTTAACCCAAAGATCGACCTCATCAGGGATATATTCGGCGGGTAAATCATTACTATGAGACAAAACTTCGCGAACAGATTGTGAAAAAGTATCATATCCATATCTGTGGTTAATAGTCCCCTTCTGTGTATCTTCGAATAATTGATGATTATCAGGGATGCATCCGGCAAGAGTGTAATCCGAAAATTGGATTTTTGTGGCTTCTTCATGTTGTAAACTATATAATCGATTTGCAATAACTCTTATTTTATCGTGCCCCCCTGACGTATTACCTTGAGTAATTAGATGAGCAATATGTGAGAGATTATCGCGGCATACCGGATCCGGCTGTACTACAATATACGTCAAAGTCGACCGAATATGAGCCTCAGTCACCAAGGGATTGAATTCTGCGCCTTCCGCACCGCAATCTATTATAACACAATCAATTCTCACCCGATTCCGTTCTACATTCGACACAATCTCATCCATGATGTATTTGGCATCAGTAATTGTATCGATGCCGTTTGTAGATATTTTTTTAAGAAGATCCACGGTTGGAATTCTAATACTTCGATTATGCGAGACCGCCGGTAAAAGAAATAATCTCCCGAAATTTTTTCGCTCGGCAAGATAATCCGGGGTAACTTCTATCGCAGGAAGTGAAGAAGATATTGAATTGCGATTCTCTGCCAATCGTGTTAGGATATCAAATACAGTATCGCAATTGGAAGTTCCAACCCCCCTGGAGCGAAAAAGGCTGGTGGTTCCTGCTGCTCCTGTGTCCAAATCGATTATAAAAACATTATGCCCGGTTTCTGCTATCATTTCAGCCATTCTGCATGCAATTGTACTTTTACCTACCCCCCCTTTTGCCCCCATAATTGTTAATATTTTACTAACGTTTGTGAATTCTTTTCTTTCAAACTTCATCATTTCAATTTTATTTATTTCACGCTCCTTTCCCACTGGGAGGGGAGGATCAATTTCTGTTATTTTCTGAGGTATTTCAGAATTTGGAGGAAGTGGTTTAGATTTGGAGCTACGTGCCTTCTGTGGTTTAGGTTTGGGGATGGGTTTCCTTATTTCCTTTTTTTCAATTTTAAATGGCATAATGCCCCCAGGTATTTTGTTAATTGCCTTATCAAAAGCATTTCGATCATCGAAATAAGTTTCTAAATATATGCGTCCCTCGCACTTTTGACTATCAAAAGACACGACAGAATAGCCATTATAATAATTTCTACCCTTATTTATACAGCCTCCTTGAACCAGCACCGATTTATTTTCAAAATTTTGTACCAGTTTGAGGTTGGAATTATGAAGATGACCACAAAATATGAAGTCAAACTCTTTTGATAACTCTCTTTCGGCATCCCCTTGATCAAATTCAGTCAGGCAGTCAAGAGGGTGATGGAAAAGGGCAATTTTAATGTCACAGCCTTGTAAATCATTTAGAGCTGAATGTATCTGCCTCTCTCCAATTAGTAATTTCCCCCTATCTCCATCATTAGGGGTGCCGGTGGCTCTCCAACTAGAATTCAAACATGCAATGCCAATTGGTACATTCTCCCTTTCAAAAATGTGAGTGGAAAATAATTTATTTGACTTATAATTCCCTGAACAAAACCTTTTTTTAAACTCACTGAAGTTGTCGAGTCTCTCTATACTTCCAAAATCACTTTCTATTTCTTTGTCGATAAATTCATTTAATGATTCACGATCTGTAATCACTTCTCGCATACCTTTTTCGATCACTATTTTGATTTTGCTCATCTGGATATCATGGTTTCCGGGAACAATAAAAAAGTTACTTTCATCTAACTTAGTCTTTTCCAGCAAAGGTTTTATGAATACTTGATAAGCTGTTTCGAAATCATCCTTCTTATCGCCTACTTTTACAAGGTCACCGGAAAATAAAATAAAATCGATTCCTTTAAAATTTTCCAGGTCCTCCCATAACGCATCCAGGATTATCTGTGTATCTTTCGGTTTTGAACTGTCGTAATGCAAATCCGACAGATGAAGTATTTTTATCTCAGACATTTTTCCTCCTTAATATCCTTTTACTTTCAAATTCTATTAATTATTAATAAAACCTCTTCTTCCACATCCAGCTCTTTTGCTTTTGACAGAAGAATCGCAGACATTTTTTCAACCACCTCTTTTTCTGTTTCTTTGGCAAAATTCCGAAGTATTTTGGCAAACCGTATCAATTCCGCCGGGCTCATCACCGTCTCTTCATCGATCATTTCAACAGCCTCTTTCAAATCGGGTTTCCGCTTGAAAAACCTCTGTCCCGACCGTTTCGCCGCCGAAAGCTTGTAGTGATGCTTCAAAACTGGATGCCTGACCGCATTATTAATCGCGTCATACCCTTCTTCCAGGTGATCGCCTCCAATAGACAATGCGAGGAAAGCTTCAGGTGTTGAAAATATTTTAAGCGCTGCCCTGGCTTGCTCATCATCTTTGGGCGGTGTTATCATAATACCGGCACTGCCGGAAACTCGAACCATTACACCATCGATATGCCAATTCAATTCGATGATGACCCTGTAATAACCGGAAGTTAAAAAAAGAGGCCCATGGGTTCCCCATAATAAGGTTACGGAATGATTGATTTTTTCCCCTGCCTCAAGCTCTTGAGTTTTTATTTCATCGGTATGATGCATAATAGTAGCAAAATCCCGCGTTGTTCCCAAAGGATCGATCACTCGACCGGAAATCTGCCCGGTTTTCATGCTGAGCTTGCCCGGCACTATTTTCTTCTCTGTTTTGGACCGGTTGATCAACGAAAAATTCACCCTCACGGGCGCACCGAAAGGAACAACATCGTGGTGGGGGGTAACCTTTAAGTCGAGGTCATCGACTTCCATCACTTCATCCCTGGCATTCACCGGGAGGCGTTCATTGGGAGTTCCAAAAGAGATTCCACCGGGGCGAATGGCTATATCCGGGAGATGACCGAGTAAACGAATATCGCGGGGTGAAAAAGACCATTCGATATTGTCCGGGAACTGCACGGGCACTGCGGCATTGCCGGCGATCTGAATGGTTTTCTGCATGAAATAGTTTTCATAGGGATTATCGGGGTGGTACAACATCAACGCATGACCGATTTCATGAATGGCTGTACGGAAATAGGGGTTTTGGAATTCACCGAAACGGCCGTTTTTACATTTTCCCCAACAGTCATCTTTGGAGAACATGACATGTGAAGCGATAGCAGCCCCCTCGCGGGGGATTTTATCGATGTCGTAAATGGTGTTGTCGTACATCATACCGAAAACATCATCATCCAGCTTGTGTACGGCCAACAAATGATACCGCCACTCTTTATCGGGGTTTGTGCGTTTGCGATAATCCAGCATGGCTTTATGCAATTCCGAATTGGACCAACTGAGGTCTTCAGGCTCTTTGACGTTTTCATCGCCGGCTTCTATGGTCATATCCCACCCGGCTTTTTTAAAGACCGACTGCCAATCGTCCCCATTTTCATTTTTTAACGGGCATTCGGATTCGGCTGCGCAGTCGATTTCAACAACGGCTTGCCTTAGAAAAGGCGAAATCCACACGGCAGCCATTTGCCCAAGAACGACATTAGTCCGGGTTCGGATATTTCCCAGCCAATAATGAATACCGTCGGGAGCAGTGGAATATTTCAATTCAACGGTTAATATATCCCCGATACTCCATGAAGCAGCGGCGTGATCGAAGCGAAAATGCTCGATATTCATGATGACGGTTTTGCCGAGTTCTGCGGATTCCTTCACATCGATTACCCGAAGATAATAGGCGTACTGCTTACGAGGAAAAACCGGGATATTATTTATGCGGTTGGAACCGGATAATGACGGACAAAAGGTGGGAGATTTGCAAATATCGTTATTATAAAGGTCGCCGCTGGAAAGAATTGTCCCGCCGATTCGTTGAAATCGCATGGTTCCTTCATATTGATACCGGGACGGAATATGCAGTGAAGTAGGTATTAAACGGATGTAATAACATCCTTCCATGAATACATCCTGCAAACAACAGGATGCGGTATCCTGCCGGGAATCACGTGTTGAAGTTGAAAAAGAGTCTTTGGATGAAAAAGTACCTGTAGGAATATTTACGGGTTCGGGAAGGGGCGGTAAAGAACTGTCCAGGCAGCCGGATTTCCTTCCGCCGAATACACCGGTATTAATAGCCTGGCTGAAGCCTTTACCGGGTTGTTCACATTCGCCGTTCGAACATTTATTGGTATTCATGGTTGAATTCTCCTTATATACAAGTTACATATCTATGGTTTGAAACGAGTAACCGGACCTTTCATTTTCATCTTCGTCGCCGATAGTGATATGGCCCTCATTGGTATTGGTTAAAAAAGTCAATTGCGCTGGGATTTTCATTTTGATCTCCCATAATGGAGGTCCCGGGGGTATTCGCAGCAAAATCCGCTCTCTGCAATGAAGAAGTACGAATTCCCCTGTATTTGAAAATTTGAAATCCACAAAAGAAGGTAAATCCAACACGCAATAGTTTTCCAATAGACCGGGTCCCCGTTGTACGGAAATATATAAATAATCATCTTCTTCGATAGCTTTAATACCTATCTTGTGGAAGTGGTTGCTGCTGATAATATGCCCACTCTTGCTGGAGTGCTGGTACACATTAATATCCCGCCTTTCTTTTATCAACCTATTCCAAACGGTTATTTCCACTTCTTTTGTTGTTAAATCTTTCGACATGGTTTCCTCTAAACACCAGGAACCCTTTCGAGAAAGGCCCTCACGGAGGGCGAGGTTCCTGGACCGCCAGGGGTGCAACCCCTTCCCAAAGTTTTTATAAAAATAAATAATAAAAGCTTTTCTGGGGGTCCAGGGGGCGACTTTTCTCGAAAAGAGCCCCCTGGTATACACCTCACGTTGTTTTTTTCGAATCTTCCTCTTGCCTGAGAATGATAGTTCTCCCAGCAGCACGGGCACCGTGGACTATTTTTTCGGAATTTGTACCCAGGTCCTCTCTTTTTACCATGAGCCAATCGGAAGTGCCGCATCCGTCGCCCGAGCCATCTCCGTCGATCGTCACAGGCACCCCTGTGGGATCGGTTTCCGACAGGTCCGATTGTTTCATAACCCTGAGTTTCCATCTCGATGGCGCTGCGGGGGTTTTAATAATGGTTTTGGTCCCCTCCAGTGCTACGGATGAAGAAGAAATGACTTTTCCTTTACTGTCTAACTCCGAGAATTCAACCGCATAGGATAAAGGTAAAATAAGCTTATATTTGTCTTTTTTACTTTCATCCACCACCATCTCAAGGATAACGCTCCCCGGTTTGTTTTCGGTTTTGCTTACCGCTGTTTTGCTTATCGTTTGATTTTCCGACCTCATCTTTGTAATACCTCCGGTATTTAACTTTGATTATTGAGCATGAAACATGTCGAAACCTTCAATGTCAAAATCAAAACACGTTCATGTTCAATGATCGGGGGTATTTTACAAGAGATTTTTTATATGCGATATCACGGATGATAAAAATATTATCCAAATTGATAAATGATTATTTTTTTCCGATTATTTTCGATTTGCATGAATAGAAATTCACCTAATACAAAAGCTTTTGTGGGACCCGATTCACCATCAGTTTTGTCAGGACCTTTTTGTAAACCATCACGGATGGACAGGTTCCGACACCTCCCAAAACTTTTATAAAAGTATATAATCAAAAGCTTTTGGAAGTCCAGCCCGTCACGGACGGGTTTTATAGAGCATTCACTAGATTATGATATAATAATTATCAAGAAAGAATTTCCCCCCTTAACAAAAGTTTTTGGTCCCACCGAGCCATCCGTGATGGCTTTTACAAAAAGGTGGGGCGTCGAATATCATTCTTTTTCCAGGTATTCGGACGGCAAGCGGTGGAATTTCTCTTTGAAACACTTGGTAAAATGTGCGGAAGAGGAAAAACCGACGTCATAAGCAATATCGGTTATGGTCCCGGCTTTTTGCTCCAATAATTGAACGGCTCTTTTTAGGCGGTAGGTCCGGATAAATTCATTAGCTGTCTCGCCGGTTAGAGCCTGGATTTTCTTATTCAAAGTAACCCGGCTGATCTCCATCTTTTCGCTCAAGGCTTCCACATTTAATTCGGAATCGGATAGACACTTTTCGATGATTTCGTGCAACTTTCTAAGAAACTTCTCATCGATGGATGTTACGGTTATTTCAGAGGGTTCCAAACGCATATGCCTTTGGTACTTCTCCTGCAATTGGCGGCGCAAATCGATCAGGTTCTTGATCCGGTTAATCAATACATTATGATTAAAGGGTTTGGTAATGTAATCGTCGGCCAGGGTTTTCAGTCCCTGGATTTTGCTTTCGGTGGAGGCTTTGGCCGTTAAAAAGATGACCGGGATATGGCTGGTGCGGATATCGTTTTTAACGGTTTGGCACAGTTGGTACCCATCGGTTCCCGGCATCATGATGTCGCTGATAATCAAGTCGGGCATGATGTTTTGGGCTTTTTCGATCCCTTCCAGTCCATCCCCCGCTTCTTCAACCATATAATAGGCTTCGATGGACTGGCGGATAAATAGCCGCATATCGGGGTTGTCTTCGACTACGAGCACTGTATTCTTAAAAGAGCCGGGTGCTTCGGAAGGAGTTTTTTTTGACTGTCCCCTTTTTTGTCTCATGGTTTTTTTTGACTGTCCCCCTTTTTCCCTCCAATTGCATTTCTGCCCCTTCATCACCGATGTTTTAAAAACTCTCGAAACTTTTTCTTTATTTTATAAAAAGCTTGACAATAACCCCCGATACATGAGAAAATTTAAGCGGAAAAAATGCCAAATGTTTATAAATCACAGCTCACGAGAGGTAACTGCTAAGATTGTTTATTACGGTCCCGGATTGAGCGGGAAAACCACCAATCTACAATATATTTTCTCCGTAACCAATCCCCAAACCCGGGGAGAATTAATCAGCATCGAAACAGAAATCGAACGAACCCTGTTCTTCGATCTACTCCCCATCAACGTCGGCCTTATTAACGGTTACCAAACCAAATTCCAACTCTACACAGTCCCCGGCCAGGTTTTCTATGACTCCACTCGAAAACTGGTTCTAAAAGGAGCCGACGGCATCGTTTTTGTCGCAGACTCCCAACAATTAATGAAACAATCCAATATCGAAAGCCTGGAAAACTTGAGAACAAACCTCAGCGCTCATAAATTGGTACTGGACGAGTTACCGGCGGTACTCCAGTACAATAAACGCGACCTGGCTTCCATCTTCACCCTGGAAGAATTAAACTCCTTCTTAAATAAAAAAAACGTACCCTTCTTCTCTGCCGTAGCAATTAACGGAAAAGGCGTACTGGAAACCCTGCGCGGTATCTCTACCCTAATCCTGAAAAAAATAAAAATTCTCCTCGAACACCCAACTGACGAATACGAAGAAATATCCATCCCTACTGTGGAATTCAATATCAATAAAAAACACAAAATCATCGATCGAGAAAAACTACCCCTGAAAAAAATTTATGCCGAAAACCTCGAAGCAGCCAGCTCCCACCTGGAACCGACACCCCCAGAATTCTCATCGATGCCGGAAGAAGAAACCTTCGAATCCAACGAACCCAAAGATTTCGAAATGGAAGAAGTTCTAAAAGTCGAAACAGTCGAAACTAAGAATGAATACAAAGACCTCGACGAATTCATGCTCTCTTCCCACGAAGACGAAACCATATCCATCGAAGGCCTGGAAGAAATAAAATTGGATGAAGACGAAGAAGAACCCTTCCTCCTCTCTCAAGAATCCACCAATGAATTCGAAGAAGGAAAAGAACCCCAACCCCCGGAAACCCAGGAAAACATGGAATTCGACCTGACCGAAATCGAAGAACTCAATGCCTTACCCGGTTTAGACGAACAAATCGTTCCACCGGCCCATGAAACCGAAACTACAACAAGCATACCCCCTACCCCACCCCGCATCGATCGTTTAAAAGAACTCGAATCACTGGCCAGAACCCCCAATAAAAAAACGGGAACCCCAACTCCTCAAACTAAAAAAGAATCGAAAGAAATCCTTCAAATCGAAGCTTTAAAAAAATCCCTGAGCGAAAAACCAACCCAAGAAAAAGAATTTAAAAATGACCCCTCTAAACTCCAAAACCTGGAACTCTTCGAACGACTAAAAGACAAAACCCGCCTCACCATACTTAAAAATATCCCGATGACAGACCCGGAATTCGTCATCGAAATAAAAGATAAAAACTCGAATGTACTCGATACACTCCAGGTCCGGCTTTCCCCGGAAATTAAAAAAGTGTCACTCATCATCGATGTTAAAAAATAGCATTATATATATATTTGTCTGTATTGGATTGATTTTAGGTTTGAATGGTTGTTCGAAAGATGTTACCACCCTAAAATTCGATGCAAATTCCGAAAAAATGAAAGAACCCGGCATCCAAACGACCGAATCGAAAACTCCCATCGAAATAGAATCCTTCGAAGACGAAATCCCACCACCGGAAGAAATATTCAGCGAAGATGAAGAAGAAAATTCTACCGCGGAAGAAATACTCTCAGTCCCCCTGGTAACACCTTCCATTAACGAAATTCAAAAAGTCCATGAAGACATCGACTTAAACCCTTCTCATTCGTTTTACTCGATCCCCATAACCGTTAATTCAACAGTAGTATCCTATTTAAAAGCATTTCAATCCAAACGCCATAAAAATATTCAAAACGCACTGAATCGATCTGTCGAGTATATCGACGATTTTAAACAAATTTTCCGGGAGTATGGAGTTCCTGAAGATATGGCCTATCTACCCATCATCGAAAGCGGGTTCCGGACCCATGCACTCTCACGGATGCGGGCCGTAGGCATATGGCAATTTATCGGCTCCACCGCCCGTTTATTCGGATTACGCGTCGATTGGATGGTGGATGAACGGCGAGACCCCTATAAAGCAACTGTGGCCGCAGCCAAATACCTGAAACACCTCCACGAACTGTACGGCGATTGGTATATTGCCCTGGCATGCTACAACGGGGGAACAAGACGAGTCGACAAAGCTATTAAACACTTAGATACAACCGATTTTTTTAAAATTGCCAATTCCCGTATGATTCGACGCGAAACAAGGGGATACGTCCCTGCTTTCCTTGCATCGCTGATTATCGCCAAAAACCCGGGTTTGTACGACTTCAAAATCGAAGGGGAGAAAAAAATTTTTTCCGACACCAAAACTGTTAAAATCATCTCTCCCGTCAATTTGGCGGATGTAGCCCAATTAGCAGGTATCCCCCCGGAAGACCTGAAAACCATCAACCCTGAATTGACCCGCGAATTTACACCTTTCGATCAAAAGGAATATTCGATCCGGGTCCCCAACAGCATAGATGAATCGGTTTTCTCCCAGCTCAAACCGATCCCGCCGGAAAAGAAATATACCGTTGGGTGGTACAAAGTAAGAAACGGCGACAGTTTATATTCTATCGCCCGCAGGTTCAACACCTCGGTAAAAGAAATAAAAAAAGCAAATAATATACGTTCTAACCTGATTAGACCGGGATTACGCCTTATCATTCCCCGCGGCCTATAGCCCCACTGCGTGGGGGAGCGTACGCAAATTCTTGCCTGCACCGAAAAATTTCAAAATTAAGATTCCCACTGTTGATTTTTTTGCTTAAAACTGGTAACATTTTTTTAAATCAATGTTACATTTTTTAACCGATTGGTTTAAAACTCGTGAAAAAACAGGTCGTTTTTTATCGAGGGAAAAAGGATAGGCGTATGATAAGTAAAATCAACTCTGCCATAATGAACGGACTTAATGTAGTCCAAACCGAAGTGGAAGTGGGTTTTTCACGCGGGATCCCGGGGATCATTATCGTCGGTCTCCCGGATAATGCAGTAAACGAAAGCAAAGAACGGATTCGCTTTGCGATAAAAAATTCAGGGTTCGAGTATCCCGTCAGCTCCAAAATCGTCGTTAATCTATCCCCCGCAGATATTCGGAAAGAAGGCTCCTGTTTGGATCTCCCGATAGCAGTCGGGATATTGAAAACCAAAGCCGAATTCTACAGCACACTATTCGATGATTTTTTATTCTGCGGGGAACTCAACCTTAACGGCGAATTAAAACCCATCAGCGGCGTGCTGAATATCGCCTTATTTGCTCGTGATAACGGGTTTAAAGGAATCGTGGTCCCGTATAAAAACGGAAATGAAGCATCCTTTGTAAAAGAAATCAGCGTGTTTGCCTTTAAAAACCTCCAGGAAGTCATGGAGTTTGTAATATCACCGGGATCATCGGAACGATTCGTTCACACACCTTCTTATTATAATCGGAAAAAAAAGAATTCCGCAGATTTCAGCGAGGTAAAAGGCCAATACCTGGCCAAACGAGTCATGGAAATCGCAGCGGCCGGGTTTCATAATGTGTTAATGATCGGTCCTCCGGGTTCGGGTAAATCCATGATTTCAAAAGCCCTGCCCTCGATTCTCCCGGAGATGGTGGACGAGGAGGTATTGGAGACGTCGTTGATATACAGCGCAGCGGGGTTACTGAATAACCGGAATAGTTTGATGGTAATGAGACCTTTTCGTTCTCCCCACCATACCATTTCGGATGTAGGGATAAGCGGCGGCGGGAAATACCCGGTGCCGGGTGAAATCTCCCTGGCCCACAACGGCGTTCTTTTTTTAGACGAGCTTCCTTATTTCAAAAAATCCGCACTTGAAGTTCTGCGGCAGCCGCTGGAAGACGGCGAAATCACCATATCCCGTTCATTAACATCCTTCACGTTCCCGGCGAAGTTTATGTTGGTGGCCGCCATGAATCCCTGCGAAGACTCCGTTGGGCTGAAAAACCCGGATTTTTACTCCTGCACGGAGATGCAGAAACGAAATTACTATTCCCGGATATCGAAACCGCTGTTGGACAGGATCGACCTCCAGATAGAAGTAAAAAAAGTGAAGATCGATGAAATTACCTCCAATGTACCGGCGGAGAGCTCGGAAGTCATAAAAAAAAGAGTGATAAACGCACGAGATATACAATTGAACCGATTTAAAAACCTGGGCAGCAAGATTTTTGCGAATGGACAAATGGGCAACCCGGAGATCAAGATTTTTTGCCCCCTGGGAGCAGAAGGAGAACGTTTACTTAAATTAGCAGTGGAAAAACTGGACCTCAGTGCACGAAGCTACTTTAAAGTTTTAAAAATTGCCCGCACCATTGCCGACCTTGAAGGCGTCGAGTCCATTCGGACCCAGCATATTCAAGAAGCTCTTCAATATCGGACCCTGGACCTTTTTAAAATGTGACTTTCTTAAATGCGGCGGCGCAATATTTTGCGTATCTACTGCAGGGTTCCGGCTCGTCTGCGTTAGGCATAAACGGCATGATTTTCGCTTCGCCATAAAAAAAAAGAAACAAGGGGAATGGATAAGCAATCATTCGATAGGAAAATAGTATAGAAAAGAAAATAGGCATCGATTACCCGTGTGAAACCTTGGCTTTTTTCCTACAGTTTGTGGTATAATAATTTACTATGAAGCGAGGAAATTAACGATGAATATGAATAATATGAAAGATGTGAATCAACGAGCACCACGGGGGATTATGTTCTGGATTTTTTCAATCCTGATCATCGTGTTCTTATATAAAATGATGACCAATGTGACGAAAAGCACCGAGATAGATTTGAAATTTTCGGAATTTATCTCCAATGTGGAACAAGAAAAAATAGGTACGGCATACATCGACTCCAATGTTATTACAGGGAATTTTAGGAGTCCCGCGGAAGCTAATGCAAACACATATCGTACCGTAATACCGGTGGAATACCCGGACCTTATAAATATACTGCGAAAGCACAAAGTAGACATCGAGGTCGAGGCGATAAACAAGAACGAGATGTTATCCATCATTCTTTCATGGGCGCCGATGATTATCATATTGATATTCTGGATCATCTTTATGAAGCAGCAAGGCGGGGGCAAAGCTTTTTCTTTCGGGAAAAGCCGGGCAAGAATGTTTGTCGGTGAAAAAGAGAAAGTCACCTTCAAAGATGTGGCAGGTATCGATGAAGCCAAAGACGAACTGCAAGAGATTATCGAATTTTTAAAAGACCCGAAGAAATTTCAAAAGCTGGGAGGCCGAATCCCGAAAGGCGTGCTGCTGGTGGGTCCCCCAGGAACAGGAAAAACACTCCTGGCACGTGCGATAGCGGGAGAAGCCAAAGTTCCTTTTTTCTCGATTTCCGGTTCGGATTTCGTGGAATTATTTGTCGGGGTTGGGGCTTCGCGTGTGCGGGACCTGTTCGAAGAAGGTAAAAAGCACTCGCCGTGCCTGGTCTTTATCGATGAAATCGATGCGGTGGGACGCCAACGGGGAGCAGGTTTGGGCGGCGGCCACGATGAACGCGAACAAACCCTGAATGCGCTGCTGGTGGAAATGGATGGTTTCGCACCCAATATCGGTATCATTATTATTGCCGCAACCAATAGACCGGATATCCTCGACTCCGCGCTGTTAAGACCGGGACGTTTCGATCGCCGGATTATGATCCCCATACCGGATGTGAAGGGCAGGGAAGATATATTTAAAGTTCATACCGCTAAAGTTCCCCTGGACAAAACCGTGGATTTAAAGGTGTTGTCGCGCTCAACCCCGGGGTTTACAGGTGCGGACATCGCCAATATGGTTAATGAAGCTGCCCTCCACGCATCACGAATCGACAAAAAGAAAATCGATCAAATAGATTTCGAATTCGCAAAAGATAAAGTGCTGATGGGAGCAGAAAGACGCAGCATGATTATATCCGAAGACGATAAGCGAACGATTGCTTTCCATGAAGCCGGGCATGCATTGATTGCAGCGGTTGAAAAAGATGCAGACCCGATCCATAAAGTGTCCATAATTCCGCGCGGCATGGCCCTCGGCGTTACCCAGCAGTTACCCCTTACCGATAAATACTCCTATTCGAAGAAATACCTGGAAGCCCAAATTTGCGTACTGCTGGCCGGCCGGATATCGGAAGAAATATTTTTAAACACCATCACCACCGGCGCAGGTAACGACTTCGACAAATGTTCCTCTATCGCACGCCAAATGGTCTGCGAATGGGGAATGTCTTCCCTCGGACCTATCCGGTTGGGACAAAAAGAAGATATGCTCTTCCTGGGAAGAGACCTCATGTACCACCGGGAATATTCGGAAGAAACATCACGAAAAATCGACGAAGAAGTATCCAAAATAATCCATTCCGAATACCAGAAAACCCGGGGCATCATCCTGGAATATAAAGATAAAGTGGAAAAAATCGCCAATTACCTACTGGAACGCGAATGCCTCTCCTCCGCCGAAATCGACGATATACTCAAGGGTATCGAATTAAAACCCGTCGTTAATAACGTGGACCATCCCCAGGAAAAAACCGAAGACGAACCCCCAGCCGATCCTGCCGAAGAAAAAGCAGCCGAAACGCAAACCAAGGGAAAAAAAGCTTCTAAAAATAAACGCAGCGAATTCGAAGCATAAACGTTAAATGATTATCGATTACATATTCAACGCCTTCTCAAATTTTAATTGGACCGATGTGATCGATATTCTTTTTTTGTTCCTGGTTTTTTACAACCTCCTACTGTTGATCAAGGGAACCAAATCCTATCAAATGAGCGTGGGTTTGGCCCTGATCGGCGCAGTGGCGTTTATTGCAGGATTACTCAATTTAACCGCTTTCTCCTTTATCTTGAATAATTTTCTAACCTACTTGATATTTGCGATTATCGTGCTATTCCAGGAAGAATTGAGAAACGTGCTGACGGAAATCGGCGGGAAACTGCGAACCCGCTACAGCCAGGCCGCCAAATCGGAAGTAAAAGATGAAATAATCAACACGGTGATGGCTTTGTCATTGGCCAGGATCGGCGCAATTATCGCTATAGAACGCGAAATCAAAGTAAAAAACTACGTGAATAAACCGGTAAAAATCGATGCCCTGGTAGATAAAGATTTACTCCTAACGATATTTACTCCGAAATCACCGCTGCATGATGGAGCTGTGGTGATCAGCGGAAACCGGGTCGAAGTGGCCCGCTGTTTTTTCCAATTACCGCCGATGCTGGAATTAAGCACCGGCGGAACACGCCACCTTGCAGCCATCGGGATTACCCAACAAACCGACTGCATCGCCATCGTTGTCTCCGAAGAAACCGGGAGAATATCCCTGGCTGTGAACGGAGAATTAAGCCGCGGGCTTGACCGCGAAGGTTTAAGAAATAGGTTGGACCACTATGATGTATAATCATCGAACTATAGACATCCACATCGACATATTCATCTTAAAACCCACCGGGACCCCCGGGGGAAAAAAATGAAAACAAAATCATTCCTGTTTGAAAACCTCTACTTACGCATGGTAGCCCTGTTCCTGGCTACCCTGGTATGGGCCATCATCACAGGAAAAGAACGCTCCTACGAAGAAAAAACCATCGAAGTCAGCCCGGAATACTACAACGTGAACCCTTCTATCGTTGTCAGCAGCGTTATACCCTACAACGTCCGGATTAAAGTCCGGGGAACCTCCAATCAACTGGAAAAAATCTCCGAAGACAATTTTAAAATACGAATCGATCTAGAACGAATTAAAGAAAACTCACGCTTTAACGTTTTCGCCGAAGATGCCCTTCAATACCCAACGGACATTGCAATCTTATCGATCCAACCCAAAATGATCGAAATCACCACAACTGAAATTTCTACCCGGGAAGTCCCGGTGAAAGTACGGTATGTCGGTCAATTAAAATCGGGAGTTGTTATCTTGGAACGACGCATTACTCCAAATAAAATTAAAATATTCGGGTATAAATCCCAGGTTTTCAATATTAACGAAGTAGAAGCCGCTGAATATATCGACCTTTCGGATATTACAAAAAGCGAAACCTTCTCCCTCCCTTTAAAAAAAGTCAAAGAAATTATCAGGTTTGAAGGCAATGACTTCGTAACCGTGAGCATCATCGTAGAAAATAAAAACGATATATCCGACTCAAAAACAATAAATAAATAGGAACTTCAAAACTGCCAATGGAGAAAAGAAATATGGACAAATTGTTTGGAACCGACGGGATTCGCGGCCAGGTGGGTGTATTTCCCCTGGATGAACCATCGATACCGAAACTGGGCTATTCCATCGGGAAAGCGGCTGCTTCAACCGGACAAAAAATCCTGATCGGGAGAGATACCCGTGAATCCGGGGAACACATCGCCCACCTCCTGGCCTCCGGTATTTCCGCTGCGGTTCCCCATTCGACGATTTCTAACTGCGGCATTATCCCAACCCCAGGCCTGTCCTATATCGTCGACCACACCGATTTTAATTTCGGGATCATGATCACAGCATCTCATAATCCCTACACCGACAACGGATTAAAAATCTTCGGCAGCGACGGCGAAAAAATCCCGGGGGAACTGGAAAACCGAATCGAAGCTCTATTCTATTCTATCCAAAACCGCTTTTTACCCACCCCCGGTGAATTAAACCCCACGGTTTCCCTCGAAGACACCGACCCTTTACAAAACGTTTACTTAGATTTTTTAATAAAACATGCCGGCGATTTAACACCAGGAAACAACCATTTACGGCTGCTGATCGATTGCGCCAACGGGGCCACCTACCGCCTGGCCCGCCAGGTTTTTGAAAAAACCGGGTTTGAAACCATATATGCTAATGTCGAACCCGACGGCCAAAACATCAACCGCCAGTGCGGCGCGGTCTATCCCGGGAAATTAAAAGAAAAATTACAGGACTGCCGGGCCGACCTGGGAATCACTTTCGACGGCGACGGCGACCGCGTGATTTTCCTGGACCGCCGCGGAAATATCCTGGACGGAGATTATATTTTGTATCTCCTCGCCCGCTTTTTCCTGGCCACTCGAAAAGATTTCCAGGAAAACCCCGTGGCGGTCGGTACCATAATGGGAAACCTGGGAGTGGAAAAATCTCTCCAAAAAATGGGCCTCCGGTTCACCCGTACCCCTGTGGGCGATAAATATGTCTACCGGGAAATGAAACAAACCGGGTCGATTTTAGGCGGCGAACAGTCCGGGCATATTATTTTGAGAAGCTTTCAAAAAACCGGGGACGGCATCCTGACCGCCCTCTTTTTTTTAAAATCCCTTTTTTACCTGGATATCAAACCCTTTGAACTAGTTAATCAATTAATACTCTATCCCCAGGTACTTAAAAATATCCGGGTCCGCGAGAAACGAGACCTATCCACCTGGGATCAGCTCAATGAAATGACCCGGGATTTTACTGCCCGTCATGGGAATCATTCCAGGATTTTACTCCGTTATTCCGGGACCGAACCGATTATTAGACTGATGATAGAGTCCGAAAACCAATCTATAATAGATGAATATATAGAAAAATTCGAAAATTTTATCCGTTTAACCATAGGAGAATAACATGAAATTGGGAGTTAATATCGATCACATCGCAACCATCCGGCAAGCCCGGATGACCAATGAACCGGACCCCGTATATGCTGCCGCTATCGCAGAATTAGCGGGAGCTGACGGCATTACTATCCACTTACGACAAGACAGGCGCCATATCCAGGATCGAGACCTCGAACTACTTCGTGCCTTTATCAAAACAAAACTAAACCTCGAAATGGCCATTTCTATGGAAATGGTGAAAATCGCCTTGAAATACAAACCCGACATGTGTACACTGGTCCCGGAAACAGCAGACGAAGTCACTACGGCCGGGGGGTTGGACGTCCTGATGTACAGCGATAAAGTCGAAGAAGTGGCCGGGAACTTAAACGCCGCCGGCATTTTCGTCTCTGTTTTTATCGACCCCACCCTCGACCAGGTAAAAGCATGCTATAAAGCCGGTATTAAAGCCATCGAAATCAATACCGGCGAATACGCCAAAAACTGGAACAACAGTTACTCCAAACTGGAATTGGATAAAATCAAAAAAGCCGTAGAATACGCACGGAAAGTCAATCTAAAAGTCCTTGCCGGCCACGGCCTCACTTACCGGAATATAACCCCTATTGCCGCCATAGACGGTATCGAAGAATTAAATATCGGGCATTCCATTATCGCCAACTCTACCTTTATGGGCATGGAAAAAGCGGTTATTCGCATGAAAGAACTCATGCGACTGGCCAGGACGGAAACCCCTCTTGCCTAAAATCCCCTATTTTACTTCAATATTGAATTTAGATAAGGGTTTCTCTTGATTTTCTGTTCGGAATTAAATATAATCATATCTGATGAATATTAAAATTTGCAAGCCAGGACCTAAAAACCTGTTAGCCCAGCCGAAACAAATTCACGGGAAAGAACTCTTTAGTAATAAAAATAAACATCAAAGGAGAAGAACAATGAAGAAGACCATTTTTCTATTAGCATTGTTCAGCGTGCTTGTCACATTAACATCATGCTCGAAACCTGAGGAGATGACCATTTCGAAATATTTCCAGGCCATGCAGCATGATGACAAAGACACGCTGGGATCTATGGCGATCGAACCCAAGTTTTTTAAGTTTAAATCGTACAAAATCGCCAATATCGAAGAGGCTGTCGTAAAAGAATTGGAACTCCCCGCCTACGAAAAACAGCTCAAAGACCTCGAAGATCAAAAAAAGAAACAATTCGACTTGGCCCTGGAAAAAAACGACGCTGTCGAAGACCTGAAATTCGAATTGGATGAAACACGGAGCAGAGGACAAAAAGCCGAAATAGAGAAAAAATTGGCAGAAATGGGAAATGCAGCTAAAGAAGAAAAAGACAAATACCTCGCCATTAATGCCCAGGTCAACCAGATGAAGAAAAAAATCGAAGCTGAAAAAACCATGATTACTACTTCCACCGGCATCGCAAAAGACCTGGAAATATTCACCGGCGAAACTTACGTCACTCGAGCCACAATTAAGGTTACACTGGTCGATAACCAGGAAAAAGATTACATCTTTATTTTGAGAAAAAACGTGCTAAAAATCGAAGGCCGGACCACCGACGGCCGATTTGTTATTATCAAAATCGGAACCCCTGAAGAAATCGCTCAAGAAGAAAAACAGGGCTAATGCTTCATAAAAAAAATCCTAACCCGGAGTCCTTTTAATGGACTCCGGGTTGGGGGGATGCCAGAGGCTGCCGCTTTTCACGAAGGGGAGCAACACAATCCGATGAAATATCGATGGAACGAAGAGCAGAATTCCGTTTTATGTGAAAACGCTGCTCTTTTTCTTTTAATATGACCGATTCATAAGTGATCCCTTTTTTCGAGATAACCCGCAATTGAAGCGGGATAATAAAATCGGTATTCCCCGGCTCGCCGATTTGCTCGATCGACAACATAACCTCTTTGTACTCCTTCCGGGCATTGGTCTCATCATCCACTATTTTTAACTCCACCGTAGGGAGAACCCGCGAATAAATCCATTTCCGAAAGAAATTCATCAGCAAATCGTTATCTGCGCAAAATTCACGGAGAAATTCCATCGTCGTTATACTGCGATATTTACATTTAACCAGTACATTTCTCAAACGATGCATAAAATCGTCTTCCCCAACCAATTCCATCGCCATGAAAAGAACTAACGCACTTTTATTATAAATAACCGATTGATACGCTTCGTAATTGCTCTCCAGCATATCGATGCGATTCCCATAAATAATAGGCCCCACTTCGGTGAAGCGGTATACCCACCGCTTTAACTTACGGATTACCCGGTCGAAATCCTTCTTTGGGATCGTCTTTTTCAAATGATAAAGAACAGAAAAATGGGAGAATCCCTCTGTCAACCATGTATCCTGGTAAGAGTTCCATGAAACCAAACCACCCCACCATTGATGGGCCATTTCATGAATAATATGGTCCTCCGACCGATCACGAATGAGAATCGGGCTCCGGATTTTTTGTTCCGATATCGGACCCGCCGATATATCCACTTTCATTTTATTGATCTTTCTTTTGAACGGCATGTTTACGATAATAAACCCTTCATTACTGATCCCTCCTTCCCTGTTGCCTTCTTTTAGCAAAATATTAAGGGCAGTAAGGTCTACGCTCCCGAAGGACCGGTAGAAAAAATCAAACGCTTTTTTTATCTCCGTAAAATTTAACCGCTCCGGCAATTCCAACGAATTCGGTATATATATATGTATAGGAATGTGTGCATCCAGGGTCCGAATATGCTTAAAATTCCCTGCCACCATCGAAATCCCTTTCGATGCCGTGCTGACATATTTAAAAGTATTCAGGTTTTGTTCGGTTTTCTCCACCAAGTTCCCGGATGCCAGGCAATTAAAACCCTCGGGTACTTTTACCGCCACTGTCGTTTTATAAAATTCATTCCCCGGCGTCGGATAAAAACTTTGAGCCCGTGAAAGAAAATAAATAATATCCTCTCGGACTTTCGGTACCCGGATCGCTATATCCCCATCCTCATCGAATTTGAACAATTCGAAATTTTCCGGCCCCGGCGTGATATAGCCGTTAAAATAAAGAGAAAGGTTGCTGGCTTCCTCTCCCATCACGTAGAATTTCTCCTGTTTTCGGAACATATTCAAACCTTTAAATGCACTCTCCAAAGTCCCGGACACGGAGAGTTCCCTGGCCACGTCCAAAACCCGTAAAGTCGAAGGCGTATTGTACGTAATGGAAGTAGTCCCGGAGATATAATTACTCTGAGGGTTAAAAAAGATCGAAAGATCCACTTCTTTCACTTGTTCCTTCACGCCGAAACTCAGCTTTAAACCTTTTTGGGCGTTGTAATTCAGTATCAATTGATTAATATCCGCTATGGCCAATTGAGTATCCGGCACCAGGTTGGGATTGAAAGAATAACGGTAGAATACCTTCTTTTCCTTTCGAAAAACGGTTAAATTGGTTCCATCGGGAAACGGGAGAAACCAATAGTCATTGAATTGCTTGATCTCGATGCCGAAGGAATCGCGGTACCGGTTATACAACTGTTCCATTTCCGGGTCCAACGTTTTAATTTCTCCTTCCACCGCCAGGGTTTTAAGAAATTCCTTTTCAGCTAAGGCAAATATGCCGGAGGTGTCGTTCTCTGAGAAAGTGGAGGTTTTGTATTTGCGCTCCAGGGTCAGCTTTTCTTCAGTGTCGGTGGGGTCGATATAGAAATTCCATTTTCCTTTAAACAAGAGCAGGGAGTGAGATGGCAGGGTTTCGTAAAAATACCCCTCGCTAAATTGAAGTTTGGCATCCCCTAAGGTGATTTGAAGGTCGTTTACTTTGTATACCTTGAATTTTTCGACGAAATAAAGGGGGCGAATCTGGTTCTTTATGCGAGCATTGAAATATTTGCCGTTTCTCTCTTCGAAAACGATGACGCCCATTTCTCCATTTTCGGCAAATCGTGCCCTATAATTCAAAGTATTGGCCTGGGGAGCGGCGATTTTAACCGATTTACTGGGAGTAAAATAGTCTTTTATCGCTATATAGGAGTCATCCAGGAAGATTTCCGACAGGTTTTGCCATTTCCCCTCTTCGATATAGGTTTGAAGCAAATTCGGAATTATGGCTTCTTTATCCTGGCTGTATAATAGTTTCCATGCCCCAATATAACCGATTCCAACAGCAATAAACGCGATCACTAAGATAGATATTTTTTTTCTCATAGTAATAAATATACTATATCGATGAATAAAATAAAAGTAGCGGGTTATTTTTTTATGCTAAAATCTCTATCGGAGAAATCGTTGATGGAAAGGTTGGATAAAGCACGAACCCGGATGCGGTAATCCGTGCCCTCGGCAAAATCCCCCGGGATTTCCCAGAGAAAAACCCCGGTGTTGTCGGTTTCCTGGGATAAAACCGTATGTTTGATGCCGTTCTTATATAGAATCACGACAATTTTTCCTTCGATATCGGCGGATTGCCACCGGATATCCGCTTTACCGCCGGGGTGCAGTATTTCTCCGCCATTGGGGGCAATCACTTTGAGCGAAGCAGCTCCCACCAATAACCGGGGCCCGATAACCGTTAAAAGGCTTACTAATAGGATTAGAAGAGCGATCTTTTTTTTCATGGTTTTCCTCTGATGCCTTAAATATAAATTTGATTGCTTCCTTATCTCACCGCGCTGCGTGTGCCCCGCACGGTGGGTTTTATTGTAGAACCGTGATATCTTGCAATGTTTGTGGGAGTGACCGACTCGTATTTTAGATTACTTCTTTCTTAATTTTGATATAGACCATTACGTGGGGTTTTACCACACTGCGTATGAGTCACAGCGGTCGGCTTCGGACTCCACACGCAGTGTGGTTTTTTTATATTAATACTCGTGTTATTTCTTTTTCCCTGTTTTGGCGTCGGTTTTAGGTGTTTCGCGTTCTTTCTTAATGTCGGCCAGGAAGTTCTTATATGTGTTGATATCCATGGAATTGGGGAATTGGGCAATTAATTTTTCGTATTTTTCGATGGCTTTGTCCAGGTTATTGCAATAATAATAATAATTTCCCAAATTCATCACAGCCGGTTCCAGGTTGTTCTGCAATTCGATGGCCTTTAACAGGAACGCTTCGATTTCAGGATTAGCGAGGGCGAGGTCGGCGATTCGTTTTTTCTTGTCTTTATCTTGATCTTTTTTGATTTTATCGGCTTCTCGTGTGAGGAGGGACATCCGGTTGGTACCCATAAACATGTTGGCCAGCGGGATGAGTTGGGCGTGAGCGCTGCTGGTGGCTCCCAATTCAAGGAATTTCGAGAAAAATTCGTCGGATTTCTCAAACTCTTCACTCATGGCTGCGTTAAGGCCGATCAGGTAGTAAGTTGAAATGTACAATTGAGCAAATTCGGTTTGCACTTCGGGGAAGCTGATGACTTTCTCGAAATATTGATTGGACTCTTTGGGCTTCTGCATATTATAGAAGTTAAAGCCGAGCTGGTAACTGGTTTGAATGGCTAAATGCTTATCGGTGGTATCGATGTTGGGGATTGCCAGGACTTTTAAGAAAAAATCGTTGGCTTTTTGCGGGTTGTTCATCCGGCTGTAGTCTGCTCCGACCTGGAACATGACTTCTTTATATAGAGCGGGTTCCAACTGGTCGATGCCGGGAACAGCCAGCATTTTTTCAAAATAACCGTTGGCTTTTTGCAAATCTTTTTGATTATAAGCATTTCTCCCGATATTCACAAAGTTTTTCGCTGCATATATTTTTATTTCAGCATTTTCGGGATCTAGCCGGATTGCATTTTCCAGGTAGGGGGCTGCTTCATCATATTTTTGCTGTGCAAGAAGAAGATGCGCCATACTAAAATGACATCCCGCATATTCGGGGGCCGCTTCCATCGCTTTGTTCAAACTTTCCAGGGCTTTATCGAATTGTTTTTCCTTCAGTGCTTGCTCTGCTTTTTTTAACAATTTTTCCGCTTGTTTCGGAACAGCGTTTCCGGATTTTTCTGCTGCATCGATTATGATGGTTTGAAAAACAAAAAGCATCATAATTATCGTGACAAAACACGTTTTCCTCATATCATGTCTCCTTAATCTAATTATTTGTTTTGTGATATTTGACAATGGAGTATACCACTTTTTCCAGTAAAACAAAAGAGGTTGCATCCATTATTTTTTTTTGGCCCCACACGGTGGGGTTTTCCCTGGTTACAGGGTTAGCTCGCGATATTGTAACGACTTGAAATTTGGGGGGGGTATGAAGGGAAGGAAGATGCCGGGACGCGGAATCGAACCACGGACGCAGGGATTTTCAGTCCCTCGCTCTACCTACTGAGCTATCCCGGCATGTCAGGTAGAATTATAAGGAAAAATCACGTGGAAGTCAAGTCTTTTTCAACTTTTTCAAAAATTATTTATTTTCTGCTGCGAAATGGAAGCCTGAAACAAAATGCCGACGCGGTTAAAGCTTAAAACGGGTTTCCAGGACCGGTGCAAAAACCGCCTGGGCTTTTTTTAATTTTGCGGCGTATTCCTGCCGGGTTTGATGCAAGGCATGGTACCCGCCATAAAAATTACTGTATTGATCGAGGTAAAAGACCTGTTTATCACGCTGCTCCAGGTCCGGTCGGAATGTCTCCTCCGCTGCATTGGGATCGGAGAGCAGGTGCCGGCAAAATACCAGGATTTGGCCTTTAACATTTTCGCTGCAAAAGGTTTCCAGGGGTTTTACCTCGATGCGGTGACTTACGCGGTTCATCGGTGCATTGCAGCCCGGGGGTGCATAAAAATCTACCGGGATTCCCGGCGTGATCCGTTCAAGGAACTTTTCAAATTGGGTATAAAAATCGAGATGTTCGCCCAGTATTGAAATATGTGTAAAATCGGTGGAAAAGTATTTCCCGAAAACTTCTTCATCCAGGGGGAGAACCCGGTTTTCCGCCGCTTTTCCCCGGATACCTCTCAGGGCGTCCAGGACTGCCCATAAAATAGTGCGGTGTGAATTGTGTTTCCCCAGCAGCCGGGAAATATAAAGGGCGGTATAGGCTCGAACAATGTAGCTTTCGCAAAAATCGTCTATTTCCTCCGGGTTGATATAGTGGAGGAAGAAGTGGAGGTAATTCCTCCAGTTATAATAAACCGGCAGGTTGCTCACTTTGTTCCGGCCACCTTCTTTGTGCCATACGCGGGAGCGGGGAGCGGCCAGTACCCGGTACCCGGATTTTCGAAAACGGGTGCACCATTCGACATCGTCGAAATACAAAAAATACCCGTCATCCATCACGCCCACTTTTTTCAATTTATCCATATCCACCATTAGGGAACAAGCCGGGACATAATCCACAACTTCGGGTATATCCGGCACTTGCTCAAGAGAAAAATCTCTTTTATTGGAAACGCTTCTCCGGCGGATAAAGGCCCCCAATTCCTGGACTGTTGTGGGGGCATCCATTCGCAAAATCAAGGAGCCGATAATGGCGTTTTCGCCGGATTTTCTCAGTTCTGCCATCAATTCCGCTGCACATAAGGGATCGACAACCACGTCGTTATCCAGCAGCCAAACCGCGGAATATCGATTTGCCTCCATCGCATATCGTAAACCTGTATTAAACCCTCCGGCACCTCCCAGGTTTTTTTCATTCTTTATTAGTGTGATCCGGGTTCCGAATGTCTCCGTTAAAATGGGAACCGATTGATCCGTGGAGGCATTATCCACTACCACCACATCCAGGTTTATTCCTTGCAGGGAGGATTTTAAAACGCTTTCCACGCATTTGGCCACATCGTGTTGTTTGTTCCAGTTGCATATGACCGCGCAGATATTTTCGTTGGTCATTCGATTTCCTCCGGCTGAATCGGTTTTTCATCCAAACGCTTATGGATGTTTCGGCGTTTTGATGCTTTAACGTTCCAGCGTTTTCGTGTTTCGATTTTGTATTAATAGATCGACGGAATTTTTTTTTTCCTTAATCAACGGGGTTAAGTTTGAAAGTTATAATATAATCAAGGAGTTGGCCGCATTATCCCTCTCAACCAACTTACTGTAATCCGACGTTAAAGCATCCATATTGTTTCTATAAAATTCGATAATAAAATTGTTTTCTTTCACTTTCTCGATGAGTTCAAGGATGACTTTTCGTGCATCACCGACTAAACGAACACCATAAAAGGAGTGATCCAATATGAATATGGTATTTTTCTTCTCAATGCCGGCAATCTCGATCATTAATTTAAATTTTTCGTAGTTTTTCAAATGATTGACTTTTTTGTTTTTATAAAGGTCCGGTGTAGGTTTCTGGGCCATTTTGAACAATCGATGGATAGGGGTACGATTATCCAGGGCATTAATGGAGGGGATATAGACAACGTCGCGTTTTTCCAATTTCAATTCGGTTCCGTTGATAACGATGCTTTTGATCCTGTTTTCGATTCCATGGAGATGGTTGAGCAGGATATTTTTTAAATCGTCGTCTTCAATACCTAAAGCCTGGTAGTTGCCATTTTTGGAATCGATGGTGATATCGGCATAGGGTGTTGTTTTATCCAGTTTTGGGCATAACAAACGTTTGAAACGATAGAAGGAGAAGAGAACGGCGCAGATTAAGTATATGGCCAGAATCGCCAAACCTCCTAAAAAATAATGTGGCAGAGAACTTTTAGCCTTCATGACCGTTTTTTCGATTGGAATATAAGGCACTATTTTAGTATAATTCTCTTTATATCGCTTATTGTGAATGAATTTATTAAATCCCCGTCTTTTTTCAAGATTGCTTTTCAAATTTTCCAGGTATACCATATAACCGCAACTTGATAACTCATTATCCACCGATTTTAAAAAGGTGACGGGATTAATTGTACTCTGTATATGAAATTTTTTTGCCATATTTTCAGTATTTGCAATGATCTCAAGATCAATTTTCTCGATATTTACTAATTCGGATTTCGGGAACCTTTCACTCATTTGCATATCCGACTTAATTTGATTTTTTAAATCATTTTTATATCTTTGGGTGTTTTTTAGGGCTTCTTTTTCAAATTTTGACACTATTTTAAGTTTTTTTAGTTCGCTTTTATTTAGCAGTTGGTTTGTTTTTTTGGAATAATATGAAAATACCATATCATTGGCACCCGGCCAAATATTAATGAAGATTAGCCAAATGCTAACCATGACTATCACACCTTTTTTTGTGTTATTAATAGCTCCCAACCCGGCACATATTAACATCAATAAAATCATCATCAAGAAAAGAATCCCCAAAAAAATAAGCAAGTATATTATTTCTATCGATTTCAAAGGAATAGAATTTAAGGCGAATTGGATCAGGATTAAAAGGAAAACCGAGAGAATTGCCCCAGCAATAATTATTATGCGTCCGATTAGAACTCCTGCGTATATGCTCCCGGCTTTCATGAAATTATGAAGGTAGCGCAGATATTCCTTGTCCCGGAAGGTGAAAAACGACCAGGCCATGACAAGAAGGCTCCCCATCTTTAATAAATACCAGGATAGGTCTAAAGTCTCGTTCGTTGGCTTTTTGAAAACATTTTGACCTTGTTTGGTCTCATCCAATTTTACTTTAATAGCATTATCTACTGTGGCGATCATATCTGTAAAAGTCGTATTGTTATAGAATAGGGCATATAACGGAGAGGGGGTTACTTTAATTCTAAAACCGTATCCGCTATATTGCATATAGTTGATAAAGCACTCAGTCGTTTCTTTTTCAACCTGTTGAAACTCACTTTCTTGTTCAACAATGATATTATAATTTTTGATACCGAAGTGGAAGATTCCGTATTGGATTAAAAGGAATAACAAAAAAAACGTAATTTCGATCTTCTTAATATTGCGCCTGATTTCGTTGTTGATTACCTTTAGCATATGACCTCCTTTTGATAAGCTCTACATTTTTTTTATTTTTAGAGATTCAAAGCGTCTTTGAAAACCATAGACGCATATTGACCGAAAAGGGTTAAGTACGTGTAATCCTGGCTGATTTCCCACAATATCCATACTTCCGGGACCAAACCGTTGTTTAATTCCTGTTGAACGGCAACCAACCGGTTTAATAGAAGGCTGCTTTTGGCGTGGATCGTTTCGAAAGCCCCAGTGATGTTCCCGGATTTCAAAAAGCATGATACTTTCTTAAATACATCCAAATACAACCCTTTTTCCTTGCGGAAGCCGTCATAATCGAAAATCGATAAGCGGTACAACACTGCCGGGTTATAATGTGTTTTTGATGCAAGCTCATCGATGCTTGAAAAAACAGCAATTGTCTTTTCCAGGTTTATGATGGACTCGTTTAATAATGTCTTTA
>Ga0209593_10000229_pt1 | contig 29472 bp, 15 predicted proteins | sample PPLLaktember2015_3_FD_187260 | JGI IMG/M metagenome (GOLD analysis project Ga0209593, IMG submission 187260) | Freshwater sediment microbial communities from Prairie Pothole Lake near Jamestown, North Dakota, USA - PPLs Lake P7 Core (6) Depth... | ecosystem: Environmental > Aquatic > Freshwater...
TTAGTGTCCGGTAATATAATTAACAGGGAAAGCCTTGAAATAATTCAACCTCTACGAGGTTGTTAAAAAGGGAGGTCATTATTAAATGTCCTACAATATTTCAACTTCTACGAAGTTGTATTGTATCCTCGTAGGGGATAAATTATTGTAGAAGAATAATTTGCGTAAACTCTCCAACCTCGTAGAGGTTGAATTGTAATATTAGTCGGACAGAAATTCGTCTGCTTTCCAATAAATCCTATTCTATGACCTTATTAACCTGTATATTATAAATTTCAATCCGGCATGGATTACCCTCCCTGTGATCCTGCATAAAAGACCTGCCAATCCTTTTATATTTTTTCGTACCTTTGCACTATGAAAATTAACGGAAATACAGCCCTGCTGGCGGAAAAAATTAACAGGCTCAGGAAAAAGAAAAATGCCGTTATCCTGGCCCATTATTACCAGGTGCCCGAAATCCAGGATATCGCCGATTTTGTGGGGGACAGTCTTGACCTGTCCAGGAAATCCGCGGATACCAATGCCGATATTATCGTCTTTGCGGGTGTTAATTTTATGGCAGAAACCGCCAAAATATTATCCCCGGAAAAAAAGGTCCTCATACCTGACCTGAATGCAGGATGTTCCCTGGCTGAATCTTGTCCGGCTGACCTGTTCAGGAAATTCAGGGACAAATACCCGGACCATATTGTGGTTTCCTATGTCAATACCACTGCCGATATAAAAGCCATGACAGATATTACATGCACTTCCACCAATGCCGTCAGGATCATCAATAGTATTCCGAAGGAACAGCCCATTATTTTTGCTCCGGACCGGAATCTGGGCAACTATCTCAACAGTTTAACCGGGCGCAATATGGTGATCTGGAATGGTGCATGCCATGTGCACGAAGAGTTTTCGCTGGAAAAAATCATGACCCTCAGGAACAAATACCCGGATGCAAAACTCATCGCCCATCCCGAATGCCAGAAACCAATACAGATAGCAGCTGATTTTATCGGATCTACATCTGCTTTGTTAAAATTCACTGAAACAGATAATTCACGGGTATACATCGTAGCTACGGAATCGGGTATTTTGCACCAGATGAAGAGAAAAAGCCCGGAAAAGACCTTTATCCCGGCACCTCCCATGGATTCAACATGCGGGTGCAGCGATTGCCGGTTTATGAAACTCCACGATCTGCAAAAGATTTATGAAAGTCTGCGCGATGAAAAATTTGAGGTACAGGTGGATCCGGAAATCCGGAAAAAAGCATTGATACCGATACAGAGAATGCTGGAGTTGTCGGCCTAGAAAGATGGTTTCAGGGGCTTCGCCCGCCTGCCTGCCGGCAGGCAGGTTTCAGGTTTCAACGATCAGCTATCAGCTATCAGCCTACAGCCTACAGCCTAATACTCTATACCATGATAAAACTAAATCGTCGTTCATTTATCGGCCAGACCGCCGTATTTGCAGGGGGTCTTTCACTTGGTTTGCATTCATGCATGGGAGACAAAACTGATATTCTTCAGGGTATCAGGGAATTTATTCGCAATGTGGCAAATCCTGACGGATCTTTCAGGCCCGGGATCAATCCTGATTATAAAGGGACTTCTGACACAGGATTGTCCGGAATTGCCGCCCCGGCATATGCCACAATTCTCTGCTCCACCTTCGGGTGGGCTCTTCCCTATGCCGCCAGGACAACAGAGTTCTTACTTTCATGCCAGAGACCTGATGGTGCTTTTTATGCCCCAAGCGGTAGCATGGACAGCAACGAACCGCTTTCGAAGCTTTACAATACTGTACAGGGAGTCGTTTCCCTCCGCCTGCTTGGTGTGCAGCCTGCATATGATCCCATGCCTGTGATCGGGTATTTTTTCAATGATGGTGAATTTAAAGAGCTTCCTCTTTATACAACCAGCTTCTTTCCCTTGTTCTACTTCGCCATGCATCAAAAGATGCCTGAAAATGTCGATAATCGGATGCGTGAATATATACTTCAGGAACAAAAAGCGGATGGCTATTTGCAGGATCATGTGGCCGCCACATTTCATGCTGCCCACTATTTCCGGCTCACTGGCAGGCAGGTCCCGAAGGCAACTGAAATGACTGAGAGGGTGATCAGGGATCAGAAAGAGGATGGTTCCTGGCATTTAATGGACCCTGACTGGGATGTTCATGCCTGTTTTGATGCGTTGTTCATTCTCCGCCAGGTTGCCGACCAGCGGGATCCGCGCGTCACCGAAGCTTACCAGAAAGCCAATGAATGGATCATCCGGTGCAGAAAACCGGACGGTGGTTTTACCCATTATCCGGAGGAAACCGAATCCGATATGGATGCCGTCTATTTCCATGCCGGGGCCCTTGTGGAAACCGGATACCTGAAAATAAAACCGGATCTGGAAAATGAGGAGATCATGGGCTGGGGACATGCCATGAAACCGGGAAAAAGGTATACTTGTTTACAATAATTTTTTGACTGCGGGATAAGTCTACCGGCCGGACTTAATAACAATTTTAGCGCTTTTCAATCCATTTGAAGAGGCAGTTACGACGATGTCACCGGGTTCCTTCCCTGATTTAATGATCGCGAGACACCGGCCCTGCCATGCTTTACGCGTTGGCATCAGAAAGCTTTCCGTACTCATTGGATTTGCATTCGCCAGGGAAGCCAGGGTTCCGGGACCGGAAACCTCGATTTTTACAGGATAATCTGCCTTGGGATCGCGCAAACCATTCTCATCCACCAGTTCCACGGTAATATAGCTGAGATCCTGCCCGTTGGCCTGAATCAGTTGTGTGTCAGCCTGTAATTTTATGGAAAGCGGTTTTCCCGTAGTTTCCAATATGGCTTGTGCTGTGCCGGACTTTTTACCTGAGCCTTCTGCTTTCAATACCCCGGCCTGGTATGGAACCTGCCAGGTTGCCGTAAACCTGTTCAACTCATTTGTTTCCTGCTTTCCAAGAGATTTGCCGTTCAGGAACAGTTCAACTTTTTCGCAGGAAGAATAGACAGTCACTTCCATGGACCGGTTTTCATATCCCTGCCAGTTCCAGTCGGCAACCACATCGCTCCAATGCCACAGGCTCCAGTACTCCCTCTTCTCATTTACGGGAAATGAAGGTTCGGGCGGTTTTACAAAAATGGAAATTTTTCCTTTTTGCCACAGAACATCCCGGTAGCAGGATTGGGGACGCTTCCACCCACAAATATCAATATCACCGCAGAATGCCAACGTCCATGGAAAGAAATCCCTGTTCTGGTAATAACCCCGCCATCCTATGCTGGCCTCCCCGATATAATCGAACGAAGTCCAGACGAAATCACCCATGACCCATGGATATTTAACGGCATCCATCCAATAATCAAATGCCTCCAGCGGAAACGACTCAGTGCAATACATGATCCGGTCCGGAACCCGCTCATGATCCAAAAGGTATTTATCCCTTGCATAATTATATCCTGCCACATCCAGTACATCGAAAAAGGGGTCCTTTTTTTCCGTTACACCGTTCACTGCAGCGGTTACAGGGCGTGTTGGTTCCAGTTCATGTATTAAATCCCTGAGCTTTTGTGCCACAGCCACAACCTCAGGAGAATCCATTCCCTGAATTTCATTGCCAATGCTCCACATTATTATACTGGGATGATTGCGGTCACGCAATATCATGCTTTCTATATCCCTTTGCCACCACTTTTCAAAATACAAATGGTAATCATGGGCATTGTTGGGCCTGACCCACATGTCAAAAGCTTCATCAATCACCATCATTCCAAGCCTGTCACAAGCTTCAAGAAATGCCGGCGAGGGTGGATTGTGAGCGCAACGGATGGCATTGTATCCGCTTGCTTTTAACAGTTCAACCCTTCGCTCTTCTGCCCTGTCATAGGTTTTTGAACCCAATGGACCGTTGTCATGATGGACACATCCGCCTTTAATTTCAAGGGCATTGCCGTTAAGCTGAAGCCCTTTTCCGGTGCTGAAAGTAATTGAACGAATGCCAAACTTCGTTTCCAGGCTGTCCGTTAGTATTCCATTACTGTAAACGTAAGAAATTGCGGTATAAAGTCCTGGTGAATCCGTTGACCACAATTCCGGGGAATTGATGCCGGCATCCTGCCTGAATTCAATATCCTGACTGGCGGGAATTGATTCCCGGGACCTGGTTTCCGCCTTTACAATGCCATTTGGATTTTTAATACGGGTCACAAGTTCTACAGCAGCTGTATTATCAGATGAATTGCTGATCCGGGTTCTGATATGCACCGAAGAGGCTGCCGTTGACACTTCCGGTGTGATGATGTACGTTCCCCATGGCGCAATGTGAACCGGGTCCGCGACCCGCATCCATACATGCCTGTAGATCCCTGATCCTGAGTACCAGCGGCTGTTCTGGCCTTCATTCCTGACCTGCACCGCGAGAACATTATTTTCTCCGAATTTCAACTTGTCGGTTATGTCATACCAGAAACTGGTATAACCGTAGGGATGATTTCCCAGGAGCTGGCCATTCAGCCATACATCAGCGTCCATATATATGCCGTCAAACTGGACATAGACCTTCCTATCCTTATTTCCGGCGTCCATGGTGAAAGATTTGCGGTACCATCCTGTACCTCCGACCGTAAATCCTGTTGAGACCTGCCCTATGGCATCCGTATGAAATGGGGATTTGGTGCCGGGCAGGTCTTCGATGCTCCAGTCGTGAGGCAGGTCCAATATCCGCCAGGAGGCATCATTAAAATCCTCGCGTTCGGCTCCCTGTGCACCACCCCTGTGAAATCGCCAGTCGAAATCAAAAAGAGTCGCCGATTTGCCGATAGTTTCATCTGAACTGACTGTTTCACCCCTCAGTCCAAATAAACTGACCTGACTTATCAGGAGAATGCTTATCAACCCAAGATTCGATAGTTTTTTAATTATGGTGTACATGATGGCTGAAGTTTAGGAATGACGACAGATTTACTCGGGAATCAATATGAATATTTGCAGGATTTTTCAAAAAACTAATATTAAAAGTAATAAATACTTTTATATCTGTATCACTCAATTAAATTTTTTTGTACATTTCAATAGCATATGATCACATATTTTGAATAACCATTTCGGGCTTCCTTTCTGCATCGATATCATTTCATAATTTCAAATACGCCGATAAAAAAATGATCTCATTGAAATCTTTGTCAAAGCATCCGGCAGGAATCGTTTTTCATGTTTTAATCATCATGATATTTGTTACCGGAAGTTGCACAGTAAATAAAACTGCATCTGAAGAGTTGTTCAATCCTGCATCATGCGATACGCAATTAATAAATTCAGCCACCGGTGATTCCTGGTTCTTGAAGGACGGAGCGCTGGTAGTTAATTTAGTGCCGGGGAAATACGGTTCGGTCATTTCGATCAAATCATCGGGTGGCTTATGGGATGCTTCAAAGTATCGTTTTATCAGGTGTGAAATTGAAAATTCAGGTAGTTTGCCCCAATTGGTAGAGTTGGGTTTTGGCAATTATGACCTTACACTTGGCGGTACCCTTGTTCCGCCGGGGGAGAAGAAATTTTTAAAAGCGGTTATTTACCGTAATCAACATCCTGCCTATATCGATAGTCTGTTTCCGGTAATGCATGGTAAGCCCGACGGAACATTGCGAAGTTGGATGAAGAGCACATGTGATTCTGTTGAATGCATTAATCTGCTTTTTCCCGGATCCGGAGATGGGTCACAGATCAAAATTGGCAGGATATGGTTAGAAGGTCCATATATTTTATACCCGGCAAACGAACTTAAAAAAAGATATTACCCTTTTGTCGACAGGTTTGGACAGCTCAATGACCGCGAATGGCCGGACAAAATTAAGGATGAAGCTGACCTGGCTGATCATGATGAGAAAGAGAGCATGGACCTTGCAAAGCATCCGAGGCCAGTGGCCTGGGACATCTATGGCGGATGGGCAAACGGACCTCAATTGGATTCCACCGGGAGATTCAGAGTTGAAAAATATAACGGCACATGGTGGTTTGTAGATCCTGCCGGGAAGCTTTTCTGGTCAAACGGCTTTGATTGCGTGGAATTCGGCCGGCAAAGCCAGACCCGCATATCCGGCCGTGAGGGTTACTTTGAATATCTACCGTCACCCGGAAGTCCTGAAGCCCGGCTTTATTACACTACGGGCGAGGGTGAAAATATAATGAAGTACCTGAGCTTTCATTCATTGAATCTCAGCAGGAAATATGGTGAATCATGGAAGGAGATCAGCAATGAAAAGATACATCAGCGAATGGTCAGCTGGGGATTTAATACCATTGGCAATTGGTCAGACCGGAACATTTACCTGAAGCGCAGGACTCCCTATGTTCTTACTTCCAATACGGAAAAAACAGGAGAATTATCAGACCCTTATCTTCCCGGCTTCAGGGAGAAACTTCTTGAGACCCTTGCAGCAAGCAAAGAGGAGCTTGCCGATCCCTGGTGCATTGGTGTTTTTATTGATAACGAACTGAAGTGGGGAACCAAATGGGCTTCGAAAATGGGTGAACAGATACTCGTTGCACCACAATCACAGCCGGCTAAAAAAGCATTCGGGGAAATGCTCAATAAAAAATACTCTTCAATTACTGAATTGAATAAGGCCTGGGGAACTGCTTTTGACAACTGGGAACAGATAATAAAAAATCATGAGTTTATTCCTGGTGCTATTGCTGATACGAAAATGTTTATGAATGAATTCGCGACAAAGTACTACTCGGAATGCCGCGATGCTGTCAGGAAGATGTCTCCTGATCTTTTGTACCTTGGTTGCCGGATGGATTTTCATCTGTATCCGGAAGACACAACGCTGAACGACATCATAAGAATCGCAGCTCAATATTGTGATGTGGTAAGCTTTAATCGTTACAGATATACATGCGCTGAGCTAAAACCCCCTGACGGTGGAGACTATCCGCTGATCATCGGGGAATATCATTTTGGTTCATTGGAAACAGGATTGCTGCAGCCTGGTTTGCGCTACGCTGCCGATCAAAATGAACGGGCTGATCTTTTTGGCTTTTATCTTACCAGTGCATTGAAAAATCCATTTATCATCGGAGCCCATTGGTTCCAGTTGGTTGATCAATCCGTTGCAGGAAGGGGAGATGGAGAGAATTACCAGGCGGGTTTCCTTACAGTCGGAGATGTCCCTCAGCATGAAATGATCAACCGGTCGAGGGAGATTGGTTATAATATGTATGAGATCAGGACGGAAATCAAATAAAACCGGAGTGGTTTTTATCAACCAAATTCCAATGAATATGAAAAAGAGAATTGTCATCTTCATTATGCTGGGCATGCCGGTTTTATTTTCAGGCATGAGGGAAACCCATACAAACTCAATGAATAAAGTTGACCAGGTGCTTTGGGTGGTCAAAGATCTTTCCAATACCATGGCTCAGTGGGCAATACTTGGGTTTAACCAGGTTGTGGAACTTGATACTGTGGATGCGAATCTGAAAATAGCCGGAAAAGTAGTTAAACTGAGAATGGCCAAAGCGAATCTTGGTGGTGCAAACATAACATGGATCCAACCATTGGGGGAGGGATCACTTTTTTCAGAATTTCACAGTTCTTATGGGGATGGTGCCATGAGCCTTGTCCACAGAATGGAAAACAACGATGTCCTTCAGGCTGAATTAGCCCGTTTATCCGGAATCGGGTTGAAAGTCAAGGAAGTGATCACCATTGTGACAGATAATGGAAATCTTTATTATACACTTCTGGATACCAGAGAAGAAGGGAAATATTATCTCGGCTTTACATATGGGGATGATGACCTGAAGATAATGCATGACCTTTCCCCTGAGAACCTTCACCATATGAAGATTAACCAATATGCTTTTGCGATCAAAAAGGCAGAGCCTGTTTCTGAATTCTGGCACAAAGCTGGCCAGCCTGTATTCCAGATCAATCATCCTGAGCTGGGGAATAAGCATTATTACGGAGAAACAGCAGATCACGATCTTATACAGGGCTGGCAAAGACACGGAACAGTTGCTTATGAATGGTGTATACCTGTAAAACTGCCTATTGTCTATGAGGATCATATCAGGAAGCATGGCGAAGGAATTCATCATTTGGCTTTTACGGTGGAAGACATGGACAAAGTTCTGTCTGATTATAAATCAAAAGGTTATGTTATCTCAATGGGAGGTACATGGGGCGAAGCAGGTAAACCGGGTTCCGGAAGATATGAATATGTTGATCTTGAAAATGCCGGTGGTCTGACCATGGAGCTTTTGTGGAATCACCCATGACTTCGCTCATCTTCCAGTTCAAAAGCAGATATATATTGTATTAAATCATATAATACTGAAATATGGATAGAACATCATTGTTTGTCTTTATTCTGTTGGTATTATCCGCAACCAATAGTTTTGGACAGTCAGCTTCAGTAAGTGAAGAAGCCGTCAGGATCTGGGAGGAACCGGTACCGCTCCCAACTTATCTTGTCGATCCGCCTGATCTGAATCCGAGATTTTATGACGGACGGGCATACCAGGGTGCACAGGGAAGGGTTTATCCCTATCCTATCTACGAAAGCCTCTCGCAAACCAGGGTTGTTAAGGAATACGACATGGTATTCCTTGAAAATGAATACATTAAAATTAATATTTTGCCCGAGATCGGGGGTCGTTTGTTTGGAGCGCTGGACAAGACCAATAATTACGATTATATCTACAGGCAGCATGTTATCAGGCCCGGATTGATCGGGATGCTGGGTGCCTGGATATCGGGAGGGATTGAATGGAACTTTCCCCACCATCACCGGGCAACGGCCTTTATGCCTGTGGATTATTTTATGCAGAAAAATGAGGACGGAAGTGCCACCATGTGGATCGGCGAACTGGAAATCAGGCACCGCATGAAATTTATGCTGGGTATCAGCGTATATCCCGGTAAATCATACTTTGAGGTAACGTTCAGACCTTATAACGGAACTCCTTTTACCAACTCCTTCTTATATTTTGCCAATACAGGTGTGCATTCAAACGAGGATTACCAGGTAATATTTCCGCCTTCCACAGAATTCGGAGTATATCATGGAAAAAATCAATTCGTCCGGTGGCCATTGTCTCACGAGGAATATAACAGCGTTGACTATAAGGAAGGGGTTGATATCAGCTGGTGGAAGAATCACCCTGAATGGACTTCCATATTTGCATGGAATTATGAAGATGATTTTGTAGGCGGATATGATCATGGAAAAGAAGCAGGACTGGTCTGTTTTTCAAATCATCATATTGCTCCCGGCAAGAAATTCTGGACATGGAGCACGGGTCCCAGAGGACAGCTTTGGGATAAGGCCCTGACTGAAACAGATGGACCGGAGCTGGAAATAATGACCGGAGGTTATTCGGATAACCAGCCGGATTACAGCTGGCTGCAACCATATGAATCAAAATATCTCAAACAATACTGGTATCCGATCCGCGGGATCGGCGGTGTGAAGAAGGCAAACCTGGAAGCAGCTGTCAATTTGGAATTTTCAGGGGATAACAAGATAAAAATTGGTTTTAATACCACCTCATCAAGAAAAAATGCCAGGCTGGTGGCAGAGGTTAAGGGAGAAAAAATACACGAACAGCAAATCGATATTGATCCTTCTCATCCTTTCCTGGGAGAAATTAAAGTGCCTGCCAACATATTGGAACAGGATATTAAATTAACCCTCTATACATCAGATGGATCAGAACTTATAAATTACCAGGCTGAGGAAAAGAAAGAATCACCCATGCCAGAAGTTGCTAAACCACCCAGACCTCCCGGAGAAATCACCACCATTGAGGAATTGTATCTTACCGGGCTTCGTCTGGAACAGTTCTACAATCCGTCCTTTGATCCCTATCCTTATTATAAGGAAGCGCTGAAGAGAGATCCGTCTGATTACAGGGTAAACACAGCGGTGGGACTTCATTATATCAGGAGAGGCATGTTTGCTGAGGGGGAGCGCCATCTGCAGACTGCGGTTGAGCGGATAACAGGTAATTATACGAAACCAAAGGATGGTGAGGCTTATTATTATCTTGGCCTATGCCAGAAATTCATGGGAAGTTTTGAGGAGTCCTATAAAAATCTTTACCAGGCAACCTGGAGTTATGCTTTTCATTCCGCTTCATATTATCAGCTTGCACAACTGGACCTGCTGAAGGGCAACTATGATCAGGCACTTGGGCACCTGGACCGTTCAATTTCCACAAATTCAGATAACACTAAAGCGTTTAACTTGAAATCAGCCATTTTGAGAAATTCGGGCAAACCGGAACTTGCACTGAAGATCAGTTCCGGAATAATTGATCACGATCCGCTGGATACGTGGGCCATGTATGAAAATTATCTGGCGAATAAGGCCCTGGCGAAAAATGAAGAAGCACAGGGAATGCTCACAACCATTAAAAGCAGAATGCGGAGCTATATGCAAACATATCTTGAACTGTCCCTTGATTATGCGAATTCAGGACTTTGGACAGATGCCATCGATATTCTGTCAAATCCGGATCTGACGTCAAGTGGTCCGGAAGGATCTTATCCAATGAAATTATATTATCTTGGTTACTTCTGGCTTCAAACAGGAAATAAGGAAAAGGCTCTGGAATATTTCAAACAGGCAGCAGCAATGCCACCCGATTATTGTTTTCCGTTCCGCCTCGAATCAATAAATATCCTTGAGACAGCTATAAAAATGGTTCCATCTGATCCCCGGGCACCTTATTACCTCGGGAACCTGCTTTATGAGCTTCAACCGGAAAAGGCCATCGGATATTGGGAAATATCCCGTGACATTGATAATTCATTCCCCATAGTTCATAGAAATCTTGGTATGGCCTATTACAAAACGAACAACGATTTAACCCTGGCTATTGCAAGTTATGAAAATGCCATTGCTCTGAACAACATGGATCAAAGGTTATTGTATGAAGAAGATCTGTTGTATGCCGCTGCCAGGACAGACCCGGAGAAAAGGCTGAAAGTCCTCAGGGATCATCACGAAGTCATTGCAAATAACAATGTTGCTGATGCGTTGTCAAGAGTGGTAATGCTTCTTGTTCAGCTCGGCCGGTATGATGAAGCCCTTGGCATAGCTGAAAATAACTATTTCCGTCAGTGGGAGGGAGTCAGTAAGGCATACAACTCGTTTGTTGATGCCCATCTTCTCAGGGGGCTAAACAATTTTAGTTCAGGTGATTTTAAAAAGTCGCTGGCTGATTGGTTAAGTGCCCTTAAATATCCTGAAAACATGATGGTTGCCGAATCATACCGGGGAGGACGTGAAAGTCAGGTTTATTATTTGATCGGTACTGCTTATGAGAAATTGGGAAATAATAAAAAAGCAAAAGAAATGTGGGAACATTCTGTTTCCAGAAGGCAGAGCCCACAGTATTCTGAAAATCATTTTTACAGGGCTCTTTCATTAAAGGAGCTGGGAAGCACTTCTGAGGCAAATGGTATTTTTGATGGACTAATCGGATTGGGAAAACAAAGACTTGAAATTCCGGATATAGATTTCTTCGCAAAGTTTGGTGAAAGGGAAACGGCTGATGACCGGAAAGCTGAAGCACATTATCTGATTGGCCTGGGATACCTGGGAAAAGGCATGGAAAAAGAGGCAAAACCGGAATTTGAAGAAGCCGTGAAACTAAATATAAACCATATATGGGCAATGCGGTACTTTAACCAGCTCAGGTAGGTGCCATTCCCGGTTTTATCCTGAAACAGAAATGCATATAATATAAAGGTAATATGAAAACAAAATACACAAGACGCCAGGTAATAAAAAATATCGGACTGGGTACGGCCGGATTGGTCATAAATCAATCATCATTTGCCCATGCTGAAAAAAGACATATAGTTACCCTGAGTTTTGATGACGGTTTTGAAAAATCCAGTATCAAAACCGCTGAAATATTCGGGAAATATGGATTATCTGCCTGCATCAACGTAATTGCAACCGCCCATCTTAATAACTTTAAACTACCAAATGAATACCATGCGTGGAAAACAGGGGATTTCAAATTATGGAATGAATTGAAATCCAAGGGTCATGAAATCATGCCCCACAGCTATGATCATCAGAACCTGGCAGAAATACCCTTCGATGAGGCCAGAAATTCCATCTTAAAATGCCTGGAGGTCTTCGATAAAGAGCTCAAAGGATTTGATGCCAGGGAATCAATCTACAATTTTGCTTACAACAGCTCTACTCCGGAAATTGAAGAATGGCTGCCAACTCAGGTGAAAGCATTCAGGACCGGTGGTCCTGCTGTAAATCCATTGCCTTTTTCCGGACAAAAGAAGCTTACATGCATTTCTCATGGTCCTGAGAACATCGATAAACATTTGGGAGAAAGCATTGATAAGTTTCTTGAAGGTCCATCGGGGTGGTTTATATATAATACACATGGACTGGATGATGAAGGCTGGGGACCTGTGAGCTCTTATTTCCTTGATGACCTGCTTAGCAGGTTATCGAAGATAAAAACCGTGGAAATTCTGCCGGCCGGAAAGGCATTGAATCGATTAATCTGATATGTGCCATATCTAAAAACCAAAGTCAAACATAATGAAAACACGCTCAATTTTTTTAGTCTTCACGGTTGTTATCCTGGTTGGTTTTTCCATCGCCTGTGATCTGAAAGACAGATTCAGAATTCAAACCAGACCCACGAAATATTTCGTATCCCCGGCAGGTGAGGATCGTAATCCGGGAACCATTGATAAACCCTGGATGTCAGTCAACAAGGTTAACAGTGTTGATCTCAATCCAGGTGATACGATATTTTTCCAGGGAAACCAGGTATTCAAGGGAACGCTTAAACTAGATTCCCTGGATGCCGGGGATGAGAATAAGACTATAGTCGTAACATCCTATGGAGAGGGAAGAGCGACTATCGACGGGGGTGAAAGCTCAGCCCTTTATGCGGAAGGATGTAACTTCCTTAATATCCGTGACATCGAATTCAGCGGTGCTGGCAGGAAGGAAGGCAATACTGCAGATGGTGTGATGATCATGAATTCCAACTTTGTTCTGGTTGACCAGGTTGAGGTATATGGATTCCAGCATTCAGGATTGCATTTATATCGATGCAATGATGCGAAGATAATACATGTCTATGCTCATGATAACGGATTTGCGGGAATTCATGTAACTGGCAGTACCATGAACGATCCGGTAAATTATGACAATCACAATCTATATATAGGTCATTGTGTGGCTGAGAATAACCCGGGTGATCCGACTGTACTGAAAGGTCATAGCGGAAACGGAATCCTGGCATTTTCCTCAGATGGGGGTGTCATTGAGTATTGTGAAGCATTCAATAACGGATGGGACATGCCATGGACCGGAAATGGTCCGGTGGGAATATGGATCTGGGATTGTACAAATTTCATAATTCAGCATTGCATATCACATGATAACAAAACGCACCCGGGTGCAAGGGACGGAGGGGGTTTTGACCTCGACGGCGGTGTTTCGAATTCGATTATCCAGTATTGCTTATCCTTCAATAATGAAGGTACCGGTATTGGTCTTTATGAGTTTGGTGCAAGTAAACCGTGGCAGAACAATACCATACGGTATAATATAAGTCAGAATGATGGAAAAACTCATGACGGATCCCTGGGAATTTGGAGGGCAGAAAGCGGGACAATGCGGAACTGTAATATATATAATAATACCTTTTATAACAGTAACCCGCAGGGAAACATTATATGGCTTGACAGTAGCATGCCGGGATTTAAATTCTATAATAATATTTTTGTTTTTACAGGTAATTTATTGTATAAGGGGAATCATTTTAAGCATGAAGTATTCCTGGGTAATGTTTACTGGAATCTTGCAGGCGGTTTTAAGCTCGAAGGATACAATAGCATTGAATCGTGGGCAAATGCCACAGGAAATGAAATGGCCGAAGGATCCATTAAAGGCATGTACACGGATCCTATGCTTGGCGCACCCGGTACAGTTACAATAACCCGTCCTGATGAAATGTCGGCAGAAAATCTTTCAGCCTATATGCTAAATCCCGGATCGCCATTGATCGATCATGGTATGAATCTGAGGGAATTGTTTGGTATTGATCCGGGTGAAGGGGATTTCTTAAAAACAAAGCTTCCCGGGGGAATTGGATATGATATCGGCGCCATAGAGTTCATCGAAAAATAATATCACATCAACCAACACATATCATAAATTAAGTATCTGTTATTCAAATAGTAGGTAATTCAAATCCTATAATAGATTAATTTTTTTTTTCAAATAATTAATTTTTAAAAAAAATATATTACTTTAGAAGAGTAAAATATACCTTTAATAAATTATTGCACGAATAACTAAAGATCAAATAAAAGTATTCTTATATATCTGACTAATAATCAATACCTTATCTAAGGACACCATATTTTGTACGGAGAACTGCTTAAAAATTTGCATTTGACTTCAAGTTGAATTTCGATTGACTAAGGCTGTTTGAATCTATAAATACAATAAAGGTGGCAATATGAAAATTCATGCCTCTCCTTTTTTATGGTTCCCGTTACTGGTCAGCACTATTATTCTTACTTCTTGCGAAAAGAAATTTGACGAATATTATACTGTTCCGAAGAATCTGATAGGGACTATCCTGGAGGTTCTGGAAGAAGATGGTAATTATACGCAGTTTACCCGGGCGATTGAGATGGTGGGGTATGATGATGTTATCGGAGTAACCGGTAATTTCACTGTCTTTGCACCGGATGACCAGGCTTTTGCCGAGTTCTTCACCGAAACGGGGTACACCTCCCTGGAGGATATTCCCGAGGAAGAGCTGAAAGGAATAGTTTATTATCATATAGTCTTCTGGGCCTATTCAAAATTCATGCTGGTATACGGACTGGGTATACAGGATGAAGATATTGAATACAGCGCATTGGGATTCAAACAGATTTCAATGTACACTCCGCCCAAAACCATTGAGTACGACACGCTGGGCCAGAGATACACGGTATACCATGAATCCAAATTTCTGCCTGTTTTTTCAGATGCCTTTTTTTCAGAGATGGATCTGAATGCCACAGCAAACTATACCTTTTTATATCCGGGCACCCCGTATGGTGGATTTAATGTTGACAGGGCACAGGTTATTGAAGCTGATATACCGGCTCAGAACGGGTGGATACACAAGATCAATAAGGTTCTTGTTCCGCCTGGCAATCATGATGACATCCTGGAAAAAAGACCCGAATTCAGCCTTTTCAGAGAATTGCTGGATCTGAATAAATTTTATCAATACAGTCAGACTTATACAACACAACAGGATAATGAAGGGGACGTTAATGAGGACGGCGTCCTTGATTCACTCTTCCTGGAAATGAACGCCATATTTCCGCCCGGGAGCTCCCCTGACGCTGAAAATGTCGGAAATAGCGGGAAACAAAATGTTGTTACGCTTTTTGCCCCGACCAACGATGCCCTTCAAAGTTTCCTGAACAATTATACTAAGGGCTATTCTTCGCTCTTTCAGATCGGCAGATTCTGGATGGACTGGTATCTGACCCACTACATTGGCAGCAATTACTGGCCATCAAAATTCAATACCCTGACAGAGGACTGGGAAACTGATCTTGCATCCACCCTGGTAAACAGCAATGTGACCCAGGGCGATATACATCACTCTCAAATGGCCAGTAATGGTCCTTTTTGCGGGATCAACAAATTCTTTCTGCCTAAGATTTATGAATCTGTAGCACAACCTATTTTCGGGAACAGTGAATACGAATGGTTTTGTGACATGCTGGTATTTTACCAGGTGGAATCGCTGCTGAATGATGAGGATCTCGAGTTCACCCTTTTGGCGCCGACAAATGCAGCCATCGATAAAGCCGGGTATATTTTCAGGACCGGACTGGGCGGGTGGGGACTGTATTCAAAATCGAATCCCCTGGCTCCCCTGCCCAGGAGGGAGGCTTCGGATATTGTTAAAACACATGTAATATTCGGAGAACTGTATGAAAATGAATTTGAGGAAGGCAGATTTATTGAAACCTCGCAGCATACATACATTGGCAAATCACAGGATGGAATATATGCAGGAGGTGATATGACCCCGGCAAAATTAGGCGCTCCGGAAATTGTCGGCGGGAAAGGATTGCTGTACAAAATTGACAGGATGCTGATCTCTCCCCGGTATTCAATTTTTGAGATTCTGTCGAACCCTGGCATCTATCCCCAGTATCAAAAATTTTATCAGCTATGTTACGAGGCAGGTTTGATCCTCCTGGATGAAAACCAGAATCCATTGAGCCTTAACAATATTTCCATCGGAACTTTTTATACCTGTTTTATCCCCACTAATGCTGCTCTGACAGAAGGTATTGCAAATGGAACAGTCCCATCTGACCCGGATGCTCTGGAGCAGTTCCTTCGATATCATTTTGTGGGGGAATCGATTTTCTCTGACGGTGAAAAATCAGGTGATTTCAATACAACCAGGATCGATGAGGAAAGTGGTTACCTCTTCAATAAAATAGAAATCATCAATCAGATAAATGATCTTAAAATCAAAGATAATCTGGGAAATATCCGGAATGTGATATCTGCTAATCAAATGGCTGAAGACGGCGTGATACATCAGATTGACTCGGTTCTAGTATTTAAATAACAGCCGCATTCTTATGAAGATAAAGATCTGCACGGTATTTTTGATACTATTGCTCTCCGCGCATTTTGGGGTTTGCCAGACACCGCTCGTAATTAAAGGCAAAGTGGTGGATATCACAGGGGAAACCCTGATTGGGGTAGTCGTTTGTGAGGTAAATGAACTGGATAGGACCCTTAACGGAACTTTGACTGATTTGAACGGGAATTTTGCATTGCGGTTATCCTCGCCGGAAAATAAAATAAGAATCTCATATATAGGCTATAAGACCAAAGAATTTCTGGCATCAGGACAGACCAACTTTGAGGTTAAACTGGAAGAAGAGACCGTACAACTTGATGAAGTTGTAATTACGGCAGAAAGCAAGAAGGTTGGAGGATTTATGCCTGTCGCAGAAAGGGATCTTACCAGCTCTGTTTCAACCATTGATATGAAAGCACTTAAGGAGGTCCAGGTTTCCTCTGTGGGTGAAATGTTAATGGGTCGTGCGAGTAATGTCGATATTTCCATGAATTCCGGCGATCCGGGAGCAGGCATGTCTATCAAGATAAGGGGAACGGCATCCATCAGCGGTTCCAATCAACCCCTGATCGTAGTTGATGGAGTACCTTTTGAAATAGAACTGGATAAGGACTTTGATTTTTCCGCTGTTACACAGGAGCAATTCAGCGGTATGCTGAACATAGCCCCCGAGGATATCCTCACAATACAAGTACTTAAGGATGCATCCGCTACAGCAGTTTGGGGTTCACGCGGGGCGAACGGGGTACTGCTGATTGAAACCAAGAGGGGGACTATGGGGAAAACTACTTTCGAATACCTGTATAAACTAAGTATTCAACAGCAACCTAAATCCATACCCTTGCTTGATGGGGATTCCTATTCCATGTTGATGATGGAAGGCATACTGAATTCCGGATCAACAGAAATACCCCAGGAGCTTTCCTATAACAAAGATTGGGAAGAGTATAATAATTACTCACAGAATACGGACTGGCTGCATGCTATTACGCAAACCGGGATTTCTCATGAACATAATTTCTCGATGACAGGTGGAGGTGAAAGTGCCCTGTACCGGTTTTCACTGGGATACCTTGACCAGGATGGAACTACAAAAGGTACATCTTATTCAAGATTCACATCCCGGTTTAATCTTGATTACAATGTTTCAAGGAAATTATTGTTCTCCGGCGATCTCTCTTATTCATATTCGGATAATGATCTGAGTTTTAAGGAAAACAGCGATTCCAGGAGTATAAGGGCTTTAGCCTACGTGAAGGCACCCAATATGAGTATTTATGATTATGATAAAGAGGGCAATCTCTCAAATAATTATTTTTCACCCGGGGATAATTTTCAGGGTTATGGTTCTCTATGGTACAATCCGGTTGCCATGGCCAATGAAGCAACCTGGAATATGAAGCAACACAGGCTGAGAACAAAGCTTCAGCTCAAATATAACATTCTGGATAACCTGATTTTTCAGAGCTTTGTCGCATTTGACGTAGATAACCAGCTTGAAAACAAGTTTTTGCCGCAGGTAGTAACCGGTGTGCAATGGACGTCTTCCTATGCCAACCTGTCATCAGGTATGGATTATCAGAGTTCTGTCCTCGAAGGTCAATCACAATTGCTCTATACTTACCAGAAAGGGAATAAGCATAAGCTGACCTCCATGCTGGCGTTTACATTGTCCTATAAAAAGAACGGATGGTATTACGGGAGTACTTCTAACCTGCCTTCCATTTTCCTGAGGGATTATGCTCAGGATGCACCGGTGTACTGGATTGGTGACGGATATAGTCAAAACCGCATGGCAGCTGTTTTGGGTTTCATTCACTATAGTCTGTTGGATAGATACATGCTTCAGTTCAATATTCGAAGAGAAGGTTCTTCAAGATTCGGTTATGATTCAAGATGGGGTACATTCCCATCGGTTTCAGTTGGTTATCGCATTTCTTCAGAACCGTTTATGAAGAATTTAAAGCTTATCAATGATCTGAAACTAAGGTACAGTTATGGCGTAAACGGAAATCAACCCAACAGCAGTTATGGCTATTTCAATCTTTACAGTACCGGTGAGGAATATATTGATATGCCCGTTGTCATACCGACTAATTTGCAGCTCGATAATTTCAGATGGGAAAGGAATTCCCAGATAAATTATGGGGTAGATCTGGTTTCGCTGAATAATTACCTGGAAGTTCATTTTGATGTATATACCCAGAAAAGCAAGGATCTGATCTGGGAAAAATTGAAACTGCCGGCCACCTCTGGCTTTCCGGAAATCACAAGGAACTGGGGATCAATGGATAATAAAGGATGGGAACTCATGTTTGTAACAGATATTCTGAAGAAAAAGAACTTTAATTTGGACTTTAACTTCAATATCGCCCATAACGAAAACAGAATAACCGAGATACCTGAGAATTTTGATTTTGAATTCGGCTCTGAAGCCAGCAATGGACAGTATGCCCGAAGAGCGCAGGAAGGTCATCCGATAGGGACCTTTTACGGGTTCCGTTACCTGGGTGTTTATCCTACTGATGTTGATGCAGTTGCCCATGATGAGCAAGGAAACATAATTTATAATGTGGAGGGTAAGCCCCTGTATATGAGATACGGGAATTCAGACGGTTACCGCTTCAGGGGCGGGGATGCGGTTTATGCCGACATTAATCATGATGGTCTGATCAATGAGCTGGATATTGTCAGGCTTGGGAATTCAAATCCAAAATTTATCGGTGGATTTGGCTCCAAACTGACCTGGAATAACCTGGTGGTGACGCTTTTTTTCCACTACAGGCTTGGGCAGGATATTGTAAACATGACAAAAATGAACAATGAAAATATGTACTACAGAAATAACCAGAGCATTTCTGTACTGAACCGGTGGAGACGCCAGGGAGATATAACAGATATTCCCAGGGCACTATATAACCAGGGATATAACTGGCTTGGATCGGACCGTTTTGTGGAAAATGGTTCATTTGTAAGGTTTAAAAGCGCAAGTATTAGTTATAATCTTAAGAAAATAGCCGAAAGAATTAAGCTAAAGGACCTTAAATTTAATTTCATGGTCTATAATCTCTATACATGGACCATGTATACGGGAGTTGATCCTGAAGTTCCGATGATAAGCACGGACCCCTTCTTTATCGGGGAAGATAAGGCGGATACGCCGCCACCGGTAAGCTACATCTTTAGTCTGAATGCGAAGTTCTGAAAATTAAAGATCAATGGATAAATGGTATAGATATTTTTTCTGCCTTTTTTTGCTTGTTGTTCCCGGGGCATGTTCTGAATGGCTTCAGGTTGAACCTGAAAGCGAACTGACAAGAGAGGAGTTCTGGCAAACAGGCAATGATGTTCAGGCTGTTGTTGCCGGAACGTATAAGGAACTGGCAGGGTGTGTTGAAAGATTATTCAAATGGGGCGAGCTCAGGGGAGATCTTTTGGTCCCCGGTCAGAATATCAGTTCAGATGACAGGAGGATAATGGATGGATTCATATACCCTGAGAACGATCTGAACAAATGGAATCAGTTATACAGGACCATAAACTTTGCCAATACTGTACTGAAATTCTCCCGTCTGGTTGTAGATCGTGACCAGACCTTCAGTGAAAATGAGAGTAAGGCATTCGAAGCCGAAGCGCTCTTCCTCAGGTCCCTGTGTTATTTTTACCTTGTCCGGATATTCAGGGACGTTCCCCTGATCCTTGAAGCCTCGGAAAATGATGCCCAGGATTATTACCCGGCTGTCACTTCGGAACAGGATATCTTTCTTCAGATTATTGATGACCTGAATATTGCAGTTGTGGATTTACCCACTTCCTATGAGAAAACCGAATATAACAAGGGCAGGGCAACCAAATCTGCCGCTTTCGCGCTGATGGCTGATGTTTATTTATATTTTGAAAAATACCAGGCCTGTATAAATGCCTGTAATGAAATAACAGGAAGCGGACTTTATGGACTTATCGACGGAGAAGACTGGTTTATGAATTTCTTTCCCGGAAATTCAAATGAGAGCATTTTTGAGATACAGTTCGACAAAGACCTGAATCAAACCAATCTGTTGTACCAGATGATGGCTCCCTCGATGGGGGGTAGTTACCCTGACGGCAATGATGAATTCAGGGTATCACCCTATTTCGTTATAGAATTCGAGAAAGTCCTCAGCGATAGAAGATCCGGAAACCGGACATACCTTGCCTTTTCCGGTGGCGGATGGTACGTATTCGAAACAACCTACATATTATGGAAATATGTCGGAACGGAAGGTACTTCCGGCATGGCTTCCGGTGGAGGTGCGACCGGATACAGGATGGGCAATAAGGAAAGCGATGCACACTGGATAATTTACCGTTATCCTGATATCCTTCTGATGAAAGCGGAAGCCCTGGTTGAGATGGGTGAATTCGAACAGGCAATTGAACTGGTTAATCTTGTGAGAACGCGAGCTTTGCTTGAGCCCGTTTCAGGCATTACCAATAAATTCACCCTGGAAGACATCATACTGGAGGAAAGGGCGAAGGAATTCTGCGGAGAAGGAAAACGCTGGTTTGATCTCGTCAGGATTGGAAGAAGAAATAATAATGAAAGAATAAACCGCTTCATAGAAATACTTTCGGCAAATAAAACATACGAAGAAGCCGAAATTATCCGGAGCAAATATTCTAACCCTAACAGCTGGTACCTCCCCATCCACCAGGATGAGATTGACCAGAATAACAAACTGGTGCAGAATCCATATTATATCAACCAGTAGCAGAGATGAAAAGGCCAACATATTCCATATCCGCTTTTCTGGTCATTCTGACAACCGCAGTTGTTTCATTTATGCTGAGTTGCCAGAAAGAAGCTCCTCCTGAAGTTTTCTTTGAAGAGGAGGAATTGTTGATTTCAGATTACCTTGAACAGCATGTTGCTGATTACTCATCTCTCATCAGGGTACTTGAGATCACAAATCTGAAAAACACCCTGAATGCTTACGGACACTATACTTTTTTTGCTCCCGACAATAATGCATTTGATGCTTTCTGCGCACTTTCCGGAAAAGGCTCAGTCGAAGATTTTGACAGGGATTATCTGGTGAACCTTGTCAGGTATCACCTGATCGGTGTTGAAACTGAAAGTTCTTACTTCAGAAACGGTGCACTTCATGATACCACCTATTCCGGCGATTACCTGGTAATTTCGTTTTCGCAAGGTGGACTCGAAACAATCCATGTTAATGAAGCCATGATTACTGAACGCGATATTCAGGTTGAAAACGGGATTATTCATAAAATTGACAAGGTACTTGCACCAATTGTTGGTTCCGTCATGGACTTTTTGCGGGGATCAGATGATTATGGTATTTTCAGCAGCGCCCTTGAACTATGCGGACTTTCGGACAGCCTGAATATAATCACGATCGATCTCAATGAAGATATATCCTTCAGGAGTAAGTTCACACTTTTTGTTGAACCGGATGAGGTTTATAACCAGGATGGGATTTATAGTGCAGAAGACCTTGTGGCCAGGTATTCAGATACCGGTGATCCTTCCGCCAAAGAGGACAGCTTTTATCAGTATATGTCCTACCATATTGTCCCCGGTCTCTATTATCTGAACGCAATCGATTCATTCAATTATCCAACCCTGGCAGAGAACATGCTGATCAATGTAAAACTACAAAATGGGGTTTATCTTAACTGGCATGTGGAATCAATTGAGGGACAGCCTGTCGAGAAATTCATTACCGTAAATGAAGAGGCATCCAACAGGCAGGCCAAAAACGGTGTAATTCACAGCATAGACAGGATTTTGGAACCCTATGTGCCTTCTCCCGTCTACCTGATCATAAATTTTACGGATTATCAGGGAATTAGTCTTGGGCGAAGCTATTCTGAAAAGGATCTTCTGGATATCAACGGTATTGCTGCCAAGAATACGGGATTGTATTTCAGGAACTCGATACTGGGGGATGGCGAAACAAACCTTCAGACAACAAGCAGCCAGGTTGGATGGACTATTGAGTTTGAATTGCCCACCATATTGCGTGGTCAATACGACGTTTACTTTCACTGGGCAAGTCACCAGGAAAATTGCGGATGGGCACAGGCATTCTGGGATGAAGCCCGGTTGGGCAATCCTTTCAGTTTCGTGCAAAGCAAGAGATGGCCAGGCGTTGAGTGGAAATATGATTACAATACGAGTCAATGGATGGGACGACTTCTTCTGAACAATACCAGTACACATAAAATAAAATTTATAGCACTTGAAAGCGGATTCGGTAATTTTGATTACCTGGTCCTTCAACCGGTTGAAAATCAATAATAATGAATAAGAAGTATCCATATATCCTCCTGAGATTATTTGTGATAATCATCACGATGGCTGCCTCGTTAATACATGATTCCTGCACAATAAACAAAGAGGTCGATGGATATTATAATAATCCGCCGGGACGTAACGATGACAATCTGCTCACCTTGATTGGTGAAAATGAGAATTACAGCTTGTTCTATAATGCATTGGTGGAATATGGATTTGAAGATCTATTGTCAAAAAATCAATATTTTACCCTATTTGTGCCCCCTAATTCCGCGTTTGATGGCCTGCCTGAGTATTCTGCTTCCGAATGGGCTAAAATAATCGGTTTTCATATTGTATATGCTAATCTGTATTCCAGGGATTTTAATAATCTCGACCTGCTTACAGTCAATGGTAAATATCTCAATATGCGGCGATTTGAAAATAACATTATTAAGATATTCGAATCCACTGTGAATATGGACTATGTTGACCAATACTGTCAGAATGGGGTGATACATGAAATTGATAGATTGATGATTCCAAGGCCCAATCTTTACGAATATATCATGACCCTGGATGCATCATTTTACAGCATTTTGCAGGACTTTCTTATTTCCATGGATAACAGGTATATAGATTATGAGAAAAGTGAAAGGATCGGTGTCAATAACAATGGAGACCCCATTTACGATACGGTTTGGAAAACAGAAAACTATTTCCTGGATAACATTGCCGGTTTGAACAATGAGGGTAAGGCTTATACGGGATTTATTCCGTCAAATGAGGATGTACTTGAAGCCTTACATTCTATTGAAGGTTATTTTGGAAATCTTGATGATATGGATCAGGAAACATATCACCAGCTTTTATTTATAGCTTTTAGCGGAAGTTTCATAAAAGATGCCATTAAACAGGAGAACTTGCCGGATACGATAGTTTCAGTGACCGGTAAATCAATGGAAAAATCGGTCCTGAGATTTGGTGAGGTTAACCTGGAACTGAGCAATGGTATAATACATATGCTTGACGGCATGACGATACCAAAGAATTTTTTCCTGGTTCCTATTGTTATAGAATGTGACCGGAAAGAAAACAGAAAGGTATCAAATACGATATATGCAATCGAGCAGTTAAGCGATTCAAGAGCTTCAGAAGGATCATATGTTTATTACGGATGTCGGTTTGTAGGGGATTATCTTGAATTTACCGTAAACATGGTTTACAAAACAACTTACTGGTTTACATGGACCGGACCCAAACAGGGACCATCACATTATCAGCTATTTGTCAAGGATGATATAACCGGTGAATTCGTAAATGTGGGTGATCCTGTCAATAACTGGACTAAAATACCCTGGAAACCTGTAGTATCCGGCACCTATAGCTTTAGTGGTTTTGGCACGAAGACGATACGGTTTGTCATAGTGAATGAATTGCCTGTGGTCGGTTTTAACGCCATTTATGTTGATTATATTAAACTTACCCCGGAGGAGATCTATGTACCCTAACAACAGAAAATATATTGTTCAGGTCATATTCTTCCTATTCATGCTCAATAGCCCGGCTCTTTTCGGACAGGATACCGGATTTAGGGTCAAAGGAAAGATTTACTCAGCAAAAACCGGTCTGCCGCTTGGGGATATCAGTGTCAGGGCAGTGAATACTTCTATCGAACCGGTTAGTACCACAAGTGAAGGAGAATTCGAATTATTACTACCGGTCAGGGATGAACAAATTTACATTTCCTATCCGGGATATAAAGAAAAGACAGTATTTGTCGACGGCAGGGAAAATATCGAGGTATGGTTACACAATGAAGATGATAAATCTGTCAGCGATAAAATCAGCATGTCGTTCAGAGAGGTATCACAGGGTGATATCCCAGGGGCTGTGGATGCTGTCATTATTAGTGCGTTCGGAAGATCTCCCGAACCTTCCTTCTGCCAGGATCTGCAGGGAATGGTAGGCGGATTAAATGTGATCAACCGCTCCGGAATGCCGGGTGAAGGCGCCTTTTTACATGTCAGGGGTTATTCATCACTTTTTTCCTCTTCAATTCCCCTTGTTGTGATCGACGGGATGCCAACAAGGTCTGAAGCTTTTCAGGATCCGGTTATTCATGGATTTCATCACAATCCGCTGGCTGATCTGGATAAAAGAGACATTTCAAGTATTGTATTGTCAAAGGATGCTGTTACCTGCGGATTATATGGTATCAAAGGCTCAAACGGAGTATTGCTTATCAATACAATTACGCCCCGGGGAGGTAAAACAACCATGGATGTTTCAGTATCCGGAGGAGTAGCAATATCACCACCTAAAATTCCGGTCATGGATGCCCCTCATTTCAGTTCCTATATCATGGAGCAGCTTTTTAATTCAGGAATGAACAGTGAGGAGATATTCGGGGAATATCCATTTCTGGAATACAACCCGGAATACCTGTATCAATCGAGATATAACAACAATACTGACTGGCAGGACGAAGTGCTCCGGACAGGAAATCTGTTTGATACCCACCTTACCGTAAGAGGGGGAGATACCAGAGCCAGCTACTCACTTTCAGGTGGATACCTGACGAATGAAGCAATTATTAAAAATACTTCATACAAGAGATTTAATTTCCGGTTCAATTCGCTTGTCCAGGTGACACAAAAACTTGATATCGGATTTAATCTGGGATATACAAATGGCAGGTCCAATCTTATGGAAACCGGTGCAACGTACCAGACAAATCCATTATTTGCAAGTTTAATAATATCCCCTCTGCTGACGATTTACGAGAAAGACCAGGCAGGATTAAGTTTACCCGTCTTTGATAATATTGCCGATTTTGATTTCAGCAATCCTGCAGCGATCGTGAATAAAGTGGAAGCATACAATGCCACTTCAAAATTTCTGGGGGTTTCTTATCTCAACATGAAACTTACCGATAAAATATCTGCAAGGATCCAATTTGGCCTGGACAGGCTAAAATCGAATGAGAAGATCTTTATACCCTCATGGGGAATTGCTCCACAAGGGGATGGATCAGCAGACAGGTCCATGAAGGTTAAAGATAATCAGTTTTATTCGCTGCTTGGTGAAGCCAGGGTAAGCTATCAGAACAGGTTTAATTATGTTCATGATCTTACGCTGGATGCTGGTTTCCGTTACATGATGAATGGACTTATTCAGGATTTTGGAGCGGCTCAGAATTCTGCCACCGATGAATTCAAGGACCTGAATTCCGGCAAGGCTGATGAGAAGACAGTGGGGGGAAATCATGAAAAATGGAGCTGGTTGAATTACTTTTTGTCGGCCAATTATATATTCAAAGGACGTTATATCCTTACGGGAAATATTTCCCTGGATGCATCTTCAAAATTCGGTGCTGATGTGCAGGATGGCATTCATTTAGCAGGTTACCCTTACGCTGTTTTGCCTTCGGCGGGGATTGCCTGGCGGATATCTTCGGAACCCTTTATGCCTGATATTAAATTCCTCGATGAATTGAAAATAAGAGCATCCTACGGTCTGACAGGCAGTGATGATTTTATTAACTATTATACAAAACTTTACTATTACACAATTCCTTATAATTCAATAACCGGATTTACCCTGAAAGGTTTATACAATCCTCAGCTGAAATGGGAACTTATAAAACAGGGAAATGTTGGCCTGGACCTGGCAATGTTCAGGGAACGGCTCATTGTTAAAGCGGATTTGTATCGGGCTACGACAGAGGATATGATAACAACAACTTCACTTCCTGCCTATTATGGATTTGATACTTATATTTCTAATGGCGGATCAAGCCAGAATAACGGATTTGAGATAAACATTTATGGCAAATTGATAGACAGGACCTTTAAGTGGGAACTCAGCGGGAATTTCTCCCAATATAAAAATGAAGTTCTGGAGCTGGAGAATGATCAGATCATAACGTCGTTCCGCGGAGGAGAGAAGATTACAAAGGCCGGCTATCCGATGGGTATGTTTTACGGCTATCAATCCCTTGGTGTATTCAGTACCCAGGAACAGGCAGACCAGGCCAACCTCCGGGATAAATCCGGAAGGAGGTTCAATGCTGGCGATATTCATTTTGGAGATCTTGATCATAACGGAGTCATCGATGAGCAGGACAAGACTATTATTGGCAATCCTCATCCTGATTACACCCTTGGCTTATCCAACAGTTTATCCTATAAGGGTTTCACATTGAACATGTTTGTGTCTTATGTTAAGGATTTCGATGCCTTTAATTATCTCAGGTCTCAGATCGAATCAATGTCCGGAGTTGAAAACCAATCAACCGCGGTCTATAACAGGTGGATAACAGACGGCCAGAATACAATTATCCCCCGGGCAAGTTTTGGTGATCCCATGGGAAATACCAGATTCTCAAACCGGTGGATAGAGGATGGATCGTTTGTCAGGTTGAAAAGTATTACCCTTTCTTACACCTTTCCCAGGAAACTGTCATTTATCAATGAACTGAATATCTACTTTACAGGTACCAACCTCATTACTTCAACCAGATATCTGGGCTATGACCCGGAATTCAGCTATTTAGACGGAGTTCTCGGACAGGGTATTGACTATGGGAAAATCCCGCAGCCACGCTCTATGGTTATCGGATTGAAAATGGGGTTGTAGAAGTTTAAACGAACCACTATGAAGGAAAGAATCTTAAGAATGCTGGTATGTGTTTTCCTGGGTGTTATGCTATTGATTTCTTCCTGTGATCAAATGCTTGACCTGCCAAATGACAGTCTTTTGCCTGACGACAAAGCCTTTATTGATGAGTTTTCAGCGCGTTCAGCCGTCATAGGAGTATATGCCCTGTTGCAGGATGTAGCCCAGCAACTTATCATTCTCGGTGAATTGCAGGGGGACCTGCTTACAGTTACGGGAAATGCGGACAATGATCTCCGGCAGCTGAATGAGCATAATGTCGATGAATATAATTCATATGCAGATCCTTCGTATTTTTTCATTGTCATAGTTAATTGTAACGAAATATTGCATAAAATTCACCTGGCCAGGGAGAACGATGAGAATATCTCCGACCTTGAATTGAGCTCCTATGTTGCTGAGTTGAAACTAATACGGGCATGGGTCTATTTTAAAATGATCCAGATCTATGGAAGTGTACCCTATTTTGAAGAGCCTCTCAGCAATTATGGCGTGGGCAGGGAATTGGAATCAAAACTTGATTTTCCGCAAACCGAGGATTATGTCCTTGACACCATCATGAAGCAAATTATTGAAATAGATACATTTGAACTGAATATGCTGGCTGAGAGTCCATTCTTTTCCACAAGGTTTAACAAATTCACAAATTGGGCCCTGCAGGGTGATATAAATCTCTGGAGAAATAATTACGCATTTGCCAAATTATCCTATGACAAGGTATTTAACATACTTGCAGATGAGGGATTTTCGGGAACCACGCGGTTACCCTATATAACTGCCTTTGATTTTCAGGATGTGAACTGGAAAAATATCTTTCAGTTTAACTATGGGTCAACAGATTTCGAAACAGAAGTCAGTTTTGTTATTCCGTTCTCCAAATTATACAATCAGCAACACAGCCTGCAGCGAATGTTCATTCTCGGCGAAGGTGGTAAATATCTCTTGAAACCGACCGATTACCTGATCAATGCATATCAGGTACAACGCGTAATAAGGTATGAGGTACAGGTCAACCATCCTAGGGGTGCACCGGGTGACCTGAACAGGGGGAAGGGCGTAACCTATGACAGTATAGACGGCAAACCGGTTGTTACCAAGTATTCATTGTTCCGGGAGCCTTTTGATAATGATGCCGGCATCATTGTATACAGGACGGCAGATGCTCATCTTAAAACCTGCGAAACTTATGCAAGGCTTAAAAGAACTTCAGATGCCCTATCACATCTTAATGACGGGATACTGTATAAATCGGCATGGGGTACGGGTCCCAGGACAAGAGCAAATCTGAAAGGAGTCAGTGTTACAGATCCTCGATATGTTGATCCGGTGGAGGACCTCATTGTTGAGGAACGTGCTCTTGAGCTTGCTTATGAAGGCCATCGCTGGTTTGACCTGATGCGTATTGCGCGACACAGGAATGATCCCGCGTACCTGGCGGAAAAGGTAGCGGCAAAATTCGAGGATGAACAAAAAAGGGAAGAGGTGAAGAATCGCCTGATGGATATGAATAATTGGTATCTGCCATTGAAACTAAGATAACGTCAAATTCTAACAGAAAATAATTTCTAAACCTTAATCCCAAAGCTTATGAAAATTAAACATTTACTTTTATCAATTGTGATTATCCTATTTGTAATAGGACGGGGGGGGCCGGTTTTGGCTCAGGATATACCGACAAACTATATCCAGAACCCAAATATGGAGCATGAATTAAATGCCATATTCTGGTACGGAAGCTGGGACCCCATTTATGGAACAAACGGCATTGTCTCCCATCCCAGGGAGTTTATGTCAAATGAAGATGCTCAAACTGGCAATTGGAGTATGAATATT
>Ga0209593_10000231_pt1 | contig 29402 bp, 17 predicted proteins | sample PPLLaktember2015_3_FD_187260 | JGI IMG/M metagenome (GOLD analysis project Ga0209593, IMG submission 187260) | Freshwater sediment microbial communities from Prairie Pothole Lake near Jamestown, North Dakota, USA - PPLs Lake P7 Core (6) Depth... | ecosystem: Environmental > Aquatic > Freshwater...
AATGTATGAAACTAGCCGGAAACTGGCTGAAGCAGGAGTGGTAAGCGGACGGGACATGACCACGGAATCGGCCGTGACCAAACTTATGTACCTTATGGGTGCAGGCTCCGACAAGGAGTGGATCATCAGGCAATTGTCAATTCCCCTTCGGGGTGAATTAACCATGTGAAGTTGTTTCAAAGGAAGAAGTTCCCGATTAGCTCTTCAGGCATCGCACGGATAATCCATCCCAAGGCCGACTTGCTCCCCTATCGATCGATCTTGATTCATTATAAATATAAAAATAAAAATACAAAATACCATAAAGGTCATGTACATATAAAGTAGAAGTCCAGAACTCTGAATATCTTCCTAAACTGGAAAAAACAATATCATTGGAGAAAAAGAAATCATGGTACCTTATGCCACCGGGAAGCGCTGTGAATCCGCTTTCATTGGTTCCTCCAACATTAGGGCTCCAATGAAGTGTATCAGATTCCTTTAATTTTCCGCCCGCAATGGCCGCACCCCCTAAGTACATATATAGAATCCGGAATTCGGAGGTATCAGGAACATGCCAGCCGGCGGGACACAGGCTGTCGGTTCCGACGGCGTACCAGTTGTATAATGGACCATATGTTTTGGCGAAGGTGGCAGAATCATTGTTATACCAGCAATAGGCCGGTGTTTTCAATCCTTCCGTATTTCTCCATGCATTTTTATCGCTTATTTTCAGGATTGGCTTACCGTTGTTCAATCTTTTGGTTTTCAGGTTTTCAGCCATCCAAACCTGATTCCCTATTTTAATGGTCTTATATGAATTTCCTTCAACATCCTTGATAATTCCGTTCAGACCGGCATCCAGCAATTCATTGAAAATGTTTTCCTTTAAAGCATCCACATAGGCTTTGTTTGCGGCATCCTGATCGCCGACCGGATCAGCGACATTGATTATATTGTTATTACTGACATCCAGGCCTTTGTTTGCAACAATGGTTTCGGCAAAAGCTTTGTTACCGTCGATATTCTGATTTCCCGCCGTGAGTCCGTTTTCAGCAGTTTTAGCATATAAGGCATAGGGTACACTCAGTATCTGGCTAGTTACAGTAATTGTATAACTGGTTCCTCCGGCCGGATCGATCTCTGTTTTTATGAAATGGGGTCCATCTGCCCAGTTTATTTCCGCAAAATTACCTGTAACCGGTATTCCGCTTCCTATTTCAGCGGTGATAAGTCCGTTTCCATTGGTTTGTGGATTCGGATCAAAAATTTCCTTGTAAACCTCGGTACCGGATTCTGAACCTTGCAGAATACTTACTGTCATTCCGATCGCCTTATTGGTAAGGAGATTACCACTTGCATCGCGCACCACTGCCTGGTAGCTTAATTTGTCAGGGGCCTGGGCCAATATGCAAGCAGAGAAAATCAACAGTTCGTAAAGAACGATTATTCTTTTCATAACGGGTTGGGTAAAGCTGCAAATTAAAATAGGAACCTAAAACAGTTTTTTAAAACAACAAGAACTGTAAACTGTTCATTTTGATGCTTAAAACAGACATAATCCGGTGTAATGTCAATAACATTTAACCCACGATAATTGTATAGTATTAAATTGGGGTTCTTAACAAAGATTGTTAAATTTGGTTACTAGTATATAAGAATAATTCTCTTTAGAAATTAATTAGTTATGAAAGTAAGCGAATCAAGGGATAAACTTATGGAAAAGGGACTTAAAGTGACTCCCCAGAGAATTGCCATTCTGGAAGCTATTATTAAACTCAACAATCATCCTACTGCTGAAAACATAATTGATTATATCAGGAAAAATCATCCAAATATTGCGACAGCAACTGTTTACAAGGTGCTTGATGCCTTGGTGGACAATGAATTAATAAACAAGGTAAAAACAGACAGAGATATTATGAGGTATGATGCTATCATTGAAAAACACCATCATCTTTATTCCGCCGAATCAGACAGGATTGTAGATTATTTCGATGCAGAGCTCAATGAATTAATTGACGGTTATTTCAAAAACAAGGTAATTCCAAACTTTGAAATCGAGGACATTAAATTACAGGTCATTGGGAAGTTTAAAGACAAATCCTCAGGTTGAATCGAACTTAATTAACCAGGAAGCATTTTGAAACCAATACATTTTATATATGGAAAATAACTCTGACCAGGGCAGCAAAAGCCCTGTTACCGGTGCAACTCAAAAGCACATTGTTGGCTCCGGCGGTACAAAAAACCGCGACTGGTGGCCTGATCAGTTAAAATTGAATGTACTGAGGCAACACGCGGCTTCTTCAAATCCCATGGGTGAAGATTTTAATTATGCCGAAGAATTTAAGAGCCTGGATTTTGAGGCTTTAAAAAATGATCTTCACAAGTTAATGACCGACTCTCAGGATTGGTGGCCTGCCGACTTCGGCCATTATGGAGGGTTATTCATCCGTATGGCCTGGCATAGCGCAGGCACATACCGTACAGGCGATGGACGCGGCGGTGCAGGAAGCGGACAGCAACGCTTTGCCCCGCTTAACAGCTGGCCCGATAATGTCAACCTCGACAAAGCACGAAGATTGCTTTGGCCGATCAAGCAAAAGTATGGCCGGAAAATATCCTGGGCGGACCTTATGGTCCTCGCCGGCAATGTAGCCCTGGAATCCATGGGATTCAAAACCTTCGGATTTGGGGGAGGGCGTCCGGACGTTTGGGAGCCTGAAGAGGATATTTACTGGGGGGCTGAAAACAAGTGGCTCGGTGGTGACATTCGTTATGCACATGGATCGGAAGGTGTACTAAAAGAAGGCGGCGTACTCGTATCCGACGATGATGCAGAGGGAGATATACATTCCCGTAAGCTGGAAAATCCACTTGCCGCCGTACAGATGGGATTGATCTATGTTAATCCTGAAGGACCTGATGGAAATCCGGATCCTATTGCAGCCGCCCGTGATATCCGCGAAACGTTTGCCCGCATGGCCATGAATGATGAAGAAACCGTAGCACTCATTGCCGGAGGACATACATTTGGCAAAACCCACGGAGCCGGAGATGCAAAGCTTGTCGGGCCGGAACCTGAAGCTGCCGGAATTGAAGAACAGGGCCTTGGCTGGAAAAGCGCATATGGCTCGGGGAAAGCCGGTGACACAATCACCAGCGGGCTGGAAGTTACCTGGACGCAGACTCCCACTAAATGGAGTTATTACTTTTTCGAAAACCTGTTTAAATTCGAGTGGGAACTGACAAAAAGCCCGGCCGGTGCGCATCAGTGGGTAGCAAAAAATGCTGATAAGGTTATGCCTGATGCACACGATCCTTCTAAAAAGCATGCGCCAACAATGCTTACTACAGATCTTTCTTTGCGTTTGGATCCGATATATGAGAAGATTTCAAGGCGATTCTATGAACACCCGCTTGAATTTGCCGATGCCTTTGCACGCGCATGGTTTAAGCTGACTCACCGGGATATGGGACCCCGTTCACGCTACTTAGGCCCGGAAGTGCCCAAAGAAGAACTGATCTGGCAAGATCCGATACCGGTCGTTGATCATGTGCTGATTGATGACAAAGACATAGCAGCCCTTAAAACTAAAATACTGGCTTCCGGACTATCGGTATCTCAGCTGGTATCTACCGCATGGGCTTCTGCATCTACTTTCCGCGGATCCGACAAACGCGGAGGTGCCAACGGTGCCCGCATTCGTCTTGCTCCGCAAAAGGACTGGGCTGTTAACAACCCCTCTCAGCTTCGAAAAGTTTTGGAAAAGCTGGAAGGCATCCAGGAAGAATTCAACGGCATTCAGTCGGGCGGCAAAAAGGTATCCCTGGCAGACCTTATTGTATTGGCTGGTTGTGCAGGTGTTGAAAAAGCTGCAAAAGACGCAGGAAATGCTATCAAGGTTCCTTTCACTCCGGGTCGTATGGATGCATCCCAGGAACAAACCGATGTGGAATCTATTGCGGTTCTGGAGCCTTCCGCCGATGGATTCCGCAACTATATAAAGACGAAATATTCCATACCCACTGAAGAGTTTTTGGTTGACAAAGCCCAATTGCTGACACTTACACCTCCGGAAATGACAGTTCTTATAGGCGGGATGCGTGTGTTAAACACTAACTTTGACAATTCCAAACATGGTGTTTTCACGAAGCGTCCTGAAGTACTTACCAACGATTTCTTTATAAACCTGCTCGACATGGGTACGGTCTGGATGCCGGCATCTGAGAACAAAGAGGTATTTGAGGGGCATGATCACAAAACGCACGAATTAAAATGGACCGGAACCCGGGCAGATCTAATCTTTGGATCAAATTCAGAACTTAGAGCCCTTGCCGAAGTTTACGGAAGCTTTGATGCACAGGAAAAATTTGTTAAGGATTTTGTGGCTGCATGGAACAAGGTAATGAATCTTGATCGGTTTGATCTGGCCTGATTTACACGGAAGGATTGAATTTTAATAATAAAACCTTACATAAAATGAAAGAAAAAAGTATTGAATTATTAAACAGGGCAATTGCAGATGAACTATCTGCCGTTCACCAGTATATGTATTTCCATTTTCATTGCGATGATTTGGGCTACGATTTGCTATCGAACCTTTTCAAACGCACCGCCATTGAAGAGATGATGCATGTTGAAAAACTTTCAGAAAGGATTCTTTTTCTGAAAGGAGAAGTTGAAATGAAGGCATCGGAAGATGTAAAGAAAATTCATGATATTAAAAAGATGCTCGAAATGGCATCTAGTATGGAAACAGGAAGTGTTAAAGATTATAACGAATGGGCTAACGTGTGTTCAATGAATGCCGATTCGGCTTCTAAAAAGATTTTTGAAGCTTTGGTTGATGATGAAGAACGTCATTATGACCAATATGATAAGGAATTGGAAAACCTCGTGAAATTTGGGGATAATTATTTGGCGCTACAATCCATAGAGAGAAGCAAGAGTATTGCAGCGGGGAGGCAGACCGAGTAATTCGCATAACTCGCCTGCGCGGATATCGGTGTCGCCCAAATACGTTATGGCGAGCGAAGGCGGAGAGAATGGGATTATTTCATGATCCCTGGAGCGGGCTCCCTGCAACAACAAATTCCGCCCTGTCGCTTCGCGCCAGACGGTATTTTACACAAAAAAAAGCTCAAATCCATTTGGAGCTTTTTTTTGTGTAAAATACCGGGCTTCGCCTGGCGGAATTTGTTGTTGCGGAGAGAATGGGATTCGAACCCATGAACCGCTTTTGGCGATTACACACTTTCCAGGCGTGCGCCTTCGACCACTCGGCCATCTCTCCAATGTAAAGGCCCGATCAGGGCGCGTAAAAGTAATAAAAATTACAATATAAAAAATCCTGCCGGAAGGAAGAACCTTCCCTTTACTATTCGTACTGCAGCGTCCTCGATATTTCTATTCTGTTGACTTTCAGTGTTACCATTGCTAAGATCAGGAAAACTACCAAAACAATTAACAATACCGGCAGCACAAAAATGTCAGCAGTGAGTTGAATATGGTGCACATAGTTATTTAATATCCAATGTTTCAGTACATACCAGGAAAGCGGTATTGCCGTGGCCAAGGCTATGACAAAAGGCCATATCAGCTGCCTTGATATCTGGCGTCCAATCTGCGCTAAATTTGCCCCCAAAGCCTTCCTGACAGCCAGTTCCTTCATGGATTGGTTTATAATTATAAGCACCAGACCCAAAATTCCAATTACGGCTATCAGAATTGCTATGGCTGAAAAGGATCCGAAAATGGAGATGAAGGTATTATCCGGTTTCAGGTCCTTTTTCATTTCATCCTCCAGAAAATAGTATTCAAAAGGCCTGTCAGGAAAGACGGTTTCGTAATGGTCCCTGATCCGGGTGATGATGGGTTGCAACTCGCCCGGTTTAAAAGAATTTAACCTGACAGACATGAATTCATGGTTCTGACTGCCAGGGGATATTATTGTCGGCACCGGTTCAATTTTTTTTGAATAAAAATAAAAGTCTTCCGTTACACCGATAATTTTTAACTCTTTCCCGCTCCAATCCACCATAATCTCATTCAGGGCCTTTTCAGGGTCGCTGAAGCCAAACCGTTTCATTGCAGAAGCATTCAGGATGATATTATGCTGTTCCGGTAATTCATTTCTTTCAAATTTCCGCCCGGCGAGCAGCTTAATTCTGTAAAAATCGAGAAAAGAATTATCCGCCCTGATGTTGAAGTATTCCTTGGTGTCGTCAGCCGTGTAACCCTTCCTGTATCCACCTGCCCAATGGTTTATTTCCCGCCCGGGAATATCCGAAGACAATGATATTTCTTCAACGGCAGGAATTTGTGAAATTTGATTCTTAAATACCTGAAGCTTGTCACCATACTGACCGGCAAGGTCACCAGCCTGGGGCGCGCGGATCGCCACGGTGGACCTGTAATGAATTCCCATATCCCTGGAGTCCAGGAACCTGACCTGCCTGTAAGCGGCATAGGTTCCTGTCAGAAGCATCAGTGAAACCATAAACTGCACAGTCACCAGTGATTTTCTCAATAACAAGCCCCTGGCAGTGCCTTTTAACTTTCCCTTTAAAACTTCAATCGGCCTGTATGATGAAAGAACAAAGGCGGGATAAAGACTGGTCAACAGGATTCCGGAAACAAAGATAATTGCTGCAATAATAAGGAAATCAGGGTCTTCAAAAGGCGAATGGACCTGGATGCCGGTAAAGGAAGCAAAATACGGATTCAAGACAACAAACAGGGAAATGGCAATCAGGAGACATAAGGTATTGAGAAGAAATGCCTCTCCGACGAATTGGGCGATTAGAAATACCTTTTTTGCTCCGTTTACTTTTTTGATCCCCACCTCATGGGCCCGTTCAATTGCGCGGGCCGTGACCATATTTATATAATTTATCCAGGCAACAATCAGGAAAAAAACAGAAAAACCGAACAGGATCGACACCATATTGCCGTTTACCGGCTGCTCGGTTTCGTATTCGATATTGGACTTTAAATGTATATCCCGTATGGGCTGCAGATAATAATCATCTCTTTGATTCCTGGAATTCAGCACATCCTGGTAATTCTGCCTGACCATTTCGGGCAATGCCTTTGCCTCAAAAGATCTGTAATCTGTACCGGGTTTAAGCATGAGGTATGTATGAAAATAATCCCCCATCCAGTTGTTTATCATATCCGTTTCCCTCGGGAACAGGGTCCGGAAAGAAAAGAAAAAATCCGATTTCAGGTGTGAATTTTCCGGAATGGTCTTAAAAACAGCTTTTACCGTGTAATAATCCCTGTAATTTACCCATATGTTTTTCCCCAGGGGATTGTCATCCCCGAAATATCTTTTTGCCATCCTTTCGGAAATGGCTACAGTGTGCGGTTCCTCAAGATACTGCCGGTCACCTGAAATAACCGGTATATCCAGCAGGATGAATACAGAACTTGTGGCATAATATGTTTTCTCTTCATTGTAAAACACTTTATCCTTCGACTGATTCTCGTGGCTGACCGTCACATTGTAATTCATGGTAATGATCGCAAAGTCCTCCACTTCCGCATAGTTCTTCTTTAAATAATAGCCTGATGCGGAAAAGGAGTTGGCTGTCCTCCAAAGTACTTTTCCCTCCTGATAACGATTGTAAACCAGCCGGTAAACCCTGGAAGAATTCCTGTTAAAATTCTCAAAACTTCGTTCATACAGAACATACTCGAGGATCATCATCGTGCTGAGCAATCCCAAAACCAGACCAAGGGTATTGATACCTGAAACCAGCCGGTATCTGAAATTATTCCGGAAAAAGATCTTTAGAAACTGTAAGAACATGGAATGCCAATATAGGGTTTTCAAACTATTCCTGCTCGTTCCCGAAAGTTCATAATTAGTTCAGAAGGGCACCTTCAATCAACAGGACATTCAGTACCATTCAAAAACCCTGATCCTGTTCAGGATGTGAACCGTGATTATTTTACAATTATTACGGGACTTATGAGAAACCGGCTCCCTTCCTGCTTTGCGAATCTTTTGATCTCAATCCCTGAAAGCGCCTGAAGGGTTTCTGATTTTACCAGATTAAACGCCTGCAGATTTTCAGGTTTTATAGGATCAACCGGAGGGGATTCCATTTTAAGGGGATCAATGGGTGAGCCGCTTCTATATACCCTGAAATCGAGGTGCGGACCTGTAGAGAGTCCTGAACTGCCCACATAGCCGAGCAAATCGCCCTGCCTGACATAACTTCCGCCCTGTATGCCTTTTGCAAAGGCACTTAGATGCATGTATGCCGTAGAGTATATACTATTATGCCGCACTCTTACAATCCGGCCTTCACCCCGCTGGTAAGCGGCGGATATTACCCGGCCATCGCCGATCGAATATACCGGTGTTCCTACGGGTGCAGCATAATCCACACCATGATGCGGACGCCTTATTTTAAGGATTGGATGCAGCCGGCTGTTGGAAAAATGTGAACTGATGCGGTTGAACCGGAGGGGTGCTTTTAGAAAAGCCCTCCGGAGGCTGATACCTTCCCCGTCAAAATAGCAGGTTATGCTGTCCTGCATGAAAGGTACCGCCAGCAAATCCCTTCCCACATGATTGAAGCTGGCACCGTAGATCTGTCCCAGTCCCACTGAAACGGAATCTACAAACAGTTCATCATAAACCACCGTAAAATGATCTCCGGGCTGGAGACCGAAAAAATCGACCGTCCATTGGTAAATATCCGACAGTTCCAGTGCAACAAGCGGATTAATGTTGTTTTGCTTTATGGCATCCCACAAGGATGTTATTATTTCTCCCTGTACCCTTTTTTTAACGGTTGTAATTTCTTTCTGTCTGACTGCAATCCTGACGCTATCCTTGAAATCGAATACTACGTAGTCAACCGGTGAATGTTCGTACACCAGGTACTGTAATTGCGAAAGGCTGTCCCGTGAAAGGAATACGGTATAGGGGTTTCCTACCCTTATCTTGCGAACGTCAAAGTTATTCGCTGAATACAGCAAAAGCTGGGTAAGACTCCTTTCAGGAAGGTTGAACTGCTGAAGGATAGATCCGAGATTCTGGTTCCGGCCGATTTTTCCGGTCTCAACTTTGAAAGAATCAACCGCAAGTCCGTACAAAAGTACGGGAACCTGACCGAAATGCCCGGTATCCTGCACAACCACAAGCTGCGGTACGGAATGTTCCCTGGTTGTTAATACGAGGGTTACCATTGCCAGCACTGACACTATACCTGCAATCAACAGGACCAAAAATTTCTTTTTCATACGCTATCCAACTACGACATTTATGATTTTACCCGGAACAAAGATGATCTTTTTAATTTGTTTTCCTTCGATCCATTTACGTGACTGCGGATTTTCAATAACAGCTTTTTCGACGTCCGCAGCTGTCATTTCCAAAGACAGTAACAATTTGAATCTCAGCTTTCCGTTAAAGGAAACCGGATAATCATACGTGTCTTCTTTTAAAAAAGATTCATCGGCTTCAGGAAACTTTTGGCCCGTTATGCTGGGAGGATTTCCCAGAACCTCCCAAAGCTCTTCGGCAAGATGCGGCGCAAAGGGTGAAAGTACGCGGATAAAGGCCCCGGCTGAGGATTTGGATACTTTTCCCTTCTTTATGCACAGGTTTGTAAATATCATCATTTGCGAAATGGCCGTATTGAATCTTAAATGTTCAATATCCTGACCTACCTTTTTTATGGTATGATGCAATTCTTTAATTAAATCCCGGTCATCATTATCGCTGACAATATTCCCGGGGTCTCCGAAAAACCTTGTAACACGGTTGAGGAATCCGAAAACTCCCTTTACGCCATTGTCTGCCCACGGCTTGATCACATCCAGGGGTCCCATGAACATTTCATACAGACGCAAAGAATCGGCTCCATATTGTTTCACCACGTCGTCGGGATTAATGACGTTTTTCAGCGATTTGGACATCTTTGCAACGATCTGATGCAATTCCTCACCGCTCTCCCTGTGAAAATATCTTCCTTCACGATCAATGACCATGTCGACCGGTATCTTGGCCCCCGCTTTGGTTTCATAGGCAAAGGCCAGGATCATCCCCTGGTTAAAAAGTTTTTTAAATGGTTCATCCGTGGAAACTATGCCCAGGTCAAAAAGCACTTTATGCCAGAACCTGCTGTACAGCAAATGGAGTACTGCATGCTCCGCACCACCTATATAGAGATCTACAGGCATCCAGTACTGTTCCTTTAACTTTGAAAAAGGAGCTTCCGGATTCTGCGGATCTATAAACCGAAGATAGTACCAGCATGATCCGGCCCACTGCGGCATGGTATTGGTTTCCCTGCGACCCTTCCTCCCCTTTACCGTAACTTCAAGCCAGTCGCCAGCATTGGCAAGCGGGGATTGACCGTCAGCGCCAGGCTGGTATTTTTTAAGTTCAGGCAGTTCCAGCGGAAGCTCGGAATCCCTGAGTACATCAATTTCGCCATCCTCCCAATGGATCACCGGAAAAGGTTCACCCCAGTATCTTTGCCTGCTGAAAAGCCAGTCACGAAGCTTATAATTCACCATGGGTGTTCCGATGCCCATTTTTTCCAGCCACGCAATAATGGTGCTGATCCCGCTTTCCTTGTTCAGGCCATTAATGGATAAGCCCTTTTTATCGTTGGAGGAGTTGATATAAACGCCATCCTCAGTCCAGCATTCTTTTCCCGCGAGTATTTTATCCCGCAGTTCTTTATCAGTCCCTGCAGGATCCATAATGCAGTCGATGGGAAGACCGAATTTCCCTGCAAATTCAAAGTCGCGCTCATCATGCGCCGGCACGGCCATTATAGCTCCGGTTCCATAGCCGATCAATACATAATCGGCCACCCATATAGGTATTCTTTTATCATTGACCGGATTAATGGCATAACGACCGGTGAATACCCCTGATTTTTCCTTGGCCAGGTCCGTGCGATCCAGGTCCGACTTGAGCGAGGCTGCCTTTACATAAGTTTTTACTTTACCGGAATACCCGGGCGTTACAATCTGGTCCAGCATCGGATGTTCCGGTGCCATAACCATATATGTGGCTCCAAACAGGGTGTCCGGACGGGTGGTGTACACCCTTAACCTACCATCAATACCTTCTATTTCAAAATCTACCTCAGCCCCCGTGGAACGTCCAATCCAGTTCCGCTGCATATCCTTTACGCCTTCCGGCCAATCCAGATTATCGAGACCTTTCAGTAATCTTTCAGCATAGAGCGGGATTCTCAGCATCCATTGTTTAAGGTTTTTCCTGATAACCGGATTCCCGCATTTTTCATGCGTGCCATCGCCAAGGACTTCCTCGTTGGAACACACGATGCGGCAATGTTCACACCACCAGACCTGAGCATTATCATAATAGGCAAGCCGTTTGCTGTCGGTATATTCCAATATAGCTTTTTTACCTTTCTCTGCCACTGAAACGGGAATATTCAGATCACAGATGTGACGCCCCTTTTGAAGCTTTTCATCAAACCATGTATTGAAAAGCTGGATGAATATCCACTGAGTCCATCTGAAGTATGCCGGATCCGTGGTATTGATCTCGCGGTCCCAGTCATATCCCAGTCCCAGCGCCTTAATCTGACGCCTGAATGTATCACAGTTGTTTTTTGTTGTGATGGATGGATGCGTCCCCGTCTGAATGGCATATTGTTCCGCAGGCAACCCGAAAGCATCCCATCCCATGGGATGAAGAACATTAAAACCCTTCATCCGTTTGTACCGGGCCACAATATCCGTGGCCGTATAACCTTCCGGGTGGCCTACATGCAATCCACTTCCCGATGGATAAGGGAACATGTCCAGTATGTAAAATTTTTTAGGATTGGAAAAATCATCCGCCGTTTTAAATGTCTTATTTTCTTCCCAATATCGCTGCCATTTTCTTTCTATGTCACCGAAGTTATATTCCATTATGTTCAGGGTAATTGAAAGGTGAATCGCAAATGTAAAAAATTATTAAATAGGGGGCGAACACCCCGGGGCAATAATATCATCCTGATTTTTTTTAGCTTTGACCGGAAGGACTTATGTACAGAAGAGATTCTGCCGATGAACCTGGTAAACTTTTACAATGACAGGATTGCCTCATTCAGGCAACGGGCTGGTCATTTGCAGCGGAAAGAAAACCGTATTTCCCTGGCCCGCCTGGTAACCTTTGTGCTTTCACTGGTCCTCTTTTTTCTTCTTTTTCAGACTTCCACCCTGGCAGCCATTGCGGCTGCATCCGCCGGTATCGTTGTTTTTGCCGTACTTGTGAGGCAATACAATGATACGGAGAGGAAAAAGAATTATTTCAACCACCTGGTCGACATAAATATCCTTGAATTGAAAAGCCTGGGAGGCGACAGCAAAGGATTTGCAGACGGGGCATCTTTTATTGACCGTGACCATCCGAATTCCTATGATCTCGATCTTTTCGGTCCGGCTTCCGTATTCCAGTTCCTGAACAGGACGACCAGCCAGCCCGGCGCCGGCATGCTCGCAGAATGGCTGATGATACCTGCTGATATTGAAACCATTAAAATGAGGCAGGAGGCAATTAAAGAACTGCAGCCGGAAATTGAATGGCGCCAGCAGATCATGACGCTTGGTTTCTTTTCCCGGCAATCACTTGATAATCCGGGGGAACTTCTTTCCTGGATAGGACAAATGAACGAATTCAGCCATAAAAAGGTAAGGACTGTCGTTTTGGGATTGTCAACCCTGACGATGATCATGCTCGGTTTCGTGATCAACGGATGGCCGGCATCTTCTTTACTACCTGTTTTACTTGTAAATTTCATTTTCTATTTTATCCAGGGTAAAAATATCAACCGGCTGCATCAAAGGGTAAGCAAATCGGATGAGCTGGCACAAACCTATGCCGGTATTATCGGATTGCTTGAGGATAAGAAATTCGGTTCAGAAAAACTCCTCTCCCTGCAACACCATTTTAAAACATCTCCAACAGCTTCAGCTGAAATAAAAAAGCTTTCACGCTGGGTAAGCAGGCTGGATTCCAGGCTGAATATCATGGTTTCTATCCCGCTGAACCTGTTTTTCTTTTGGGATATTCACTGTTGCCTGGCACTCGAAAACTGGAAGACCCGGAATGCCGTAAAAGTTTCCCGCTGGATTGAATCCATGGCTGAGTTCGAAGTTTTGAACAGCATTTCCAACACGGCATTTAATAACCCGGAATGGGTATTTCCGTCGGTAATAAAGGAATATTTTACGTTTAGCGCTATTAACCTGGGGCATCCGCTGATTCCTTCAATTCGGAGGATTACGAACAATATTGATATTTCCGGAGATGAGAGGATACTTATTGTCACTGGTTCGAACATGTCCGGTAAAAGCACCTTCCTGCGTACCTGCGGTGTAAATGCCGTTCTTGCCCTGGCCGGAGCGCCGGTTTGTGCAACATCACTCAGAATGACACATGCAGAAGTATTTTCAAGCATGCGCATTTCAGATTCCCTGGAAGACAATACATCTTCCTTTTATGCTGAATTAAAGCGACTTGCAGCAATAATACGAAAGGCAGAACAGGATCCCAACGTGTTTCTACTTCTGGATGAAATACTGCGGGGCACCAATTCCAATGACCGCTATGCAGGCTCAGTTGCACTGGTAAAACAGCTTTCCGGTTACAGAACCGCGGTGATCATAGCCACACACGATCTCAAACTAGCTGGATTGGAAAAGGAATTACCGGGACAAATTCACAATTACCATTTTGATGTAAAAGTGGATGGGGAGGAACTGTATTTCGATTATAAATTGATGCAGGGCATCTGTACGAGCATGAATGCCTCTATCCTGATGAAAAAAATGGGGATACGGATTTAGCCACCGTATTAGCCCTAGCCAGGCAGGCTAAATGAGATTGATAAGTGCCGGAGGTCAAAGTTAAATTAACCGTTTCTTATTTATGATTTTGGTCCTTCCGTCAAAATCCATGAATTCAGTTTCTTTATCTTCCTGACATTTAGTATATTTCGGAATAGCCTCAAGGAATCACACAGAATGTGAAACTTTTCAGGATATGCCCAAATTAAATGAATAATAAATCCCAATGCCATGAAAAAATGTTATGCCCTCATTGTTGTACTGAGCTCATTGTTTTCCGGAGTACTTGCCTATGAATACCTGACAGTTAGAAATGTTAATTCGTGGTGGTCCAATGGACAGGGTACAATCGAATCAGCATCTATACTTGTTGAGCCGAAGGGTATTTTTGCCGAATGTACGATGATACTTGAATTTGCCGCTGACGGGTCAGTGTTTGGCAATCTTGACAGTCTGGAAGTTAACATGAACTTTAAATTACCCGTTGGAAGTGAAATCATAGACCTGGCTTTATGGATCAATGATGAACCTGTCCAGGGAAAATGGTACGACCGGTGGACAGCTTCCCTGATCTATGAAAGCATTGTTCAAAGGCGGATCGATCCGGCCATTCTTACAAAAGTGGATGCCAATGAATTCAATATAAAGATTTTCCCCCTGTTGAATTATTTGAACCGAAGGATAAAGATCCGGTATCTGACACCTGTAAATAACCCTTTGGCATACAATCCTTCCGTATCCATTCCCCTGAATATCCTGAAATTATCTTCGGAATTCCCTTCCTTCTTTAAACTGGCCTGCAAATATGGAAATATATATTCCGATGCAGTTATAAGGGAAAAGGAAAGCATCCGGTTCGTGGAGGTGGAGGATGAGGATTTTGGAATTTGCCTGTCTTCCGAAATACCGGATGCCAATGCATCGGCCTCCCTGAATATGGTTTTTACCCGAACCGAATCAAAAGACATTGATCTGACCACATTTACGGATTCGCTGACCGGGGAAAATTTCTACCAGCTATCTCTTAAGCAAAGCAGTCTTTTTGATTCATGTCAGAACAGAAAGGCGCTGTTTCTTGTCGATTTTATTGATGACAATTGCTCTGCCTATAATAAAACGGACATTCTAAATTCACTTGAATATTCAATAAGAAATACTTTTGGAGCGAAAGATTCATTTAATGTATTTTTTTCCGGAATGGTCACCACGATTCCTGAAGAAACCTGGGTAGGAACTGATTCTACAAGCATTTCCGCCTTTTTCGACGCCCTTGATATTTCGGTATTTAATTCATATTCAAACCTGCCAACACTTCTTATCGACGGGATTGATTTTGTGAAATATTATGGAAGCCGGGGTTCACTGGTTCTTGTCAGCAGCTCAAACTCAAATGGTGAAAGCAGTTCTGCAAATTCCCTGATAACCGACTTTGTCAATACCCTTGAAGGAACTGAAATACCCATTCATATCATTGATCTCGATGACAGGTATTATGATTATTATGAGCAGCATCATATTGGCGGCCAGTTCTTCAAGGGCAATGAGTACTTCTATTCAAGGCTTAGCCAGATGACGGTTGGAGAATACTATTCGGTAAGAACAAGGTCTCTCATGTCGATGCTGGAACAGGTTAGCCACAGGATGTCGGGCTATTTTAAGAGTCTGGAGGTTTTTGTTCAAACTGATGGCGGTTATGCCTATGCAAATTATAAGCTGAATAACAATGGCGCTCTGGTTTATAATGATGAAGCTTTCTGTCTGACCGGACAGTACCTTGGCACAGCCCCTTTTGTTGTCTCTCTTTTCGGGCAAAGTGCCGAAGGAATGATCTTCCAGACTTCCGATACGCTTCTCCAGGAAGACATTCCGGTTGGTGATTCACTATTGCGAAGCATCTGGGCATCGCAAAAGATAAGAGAACTGATGGGACAGGAAAAAAGTAATCAGATTGTTAATCAGATTATTACAACAAGCCTGGAGGAACATGTTTTAACAGATTATACGGCAATTCTTGTTCTCGAACCAGGATTCCAGGTACCCGATGATGAGGAAAATCCCGATGATCAGATACCTGTCTCCCTAAATGACCCGATGACAACCGAGAATTTTAAATTAAGTGTTTATCCTAATCCTGTGACTTCAGAAAGTGTTGTAAGTTATCAGGTAACGGGAACATCTCAAATTCGTTTGATATTGTATGATGCAACCGGACAGGTTGTAAGCACACTTGCAGATGAGACAAATACAACAGGGAAATATACGAAATCCCTGCATGCGGAATCGCTTGATAAAGGCGTTTATTTCTGTGTTTTGTTTGTCGACGGCAGGATAGTGGCCAGAAGCAAAGTGGTAGTTCTTTGAGCTGTCCTTCAGGCCGTTCATTGACTGCTGTGCGGCCGTTTAGCTTTTTACATCATTCGGTGAAAAAAGCTGCATGTACCGGAGCGGGACATGGACTGTCATATCCCTTTATAGCCCTCCATATCACCTCATTGAATTCGGCATCCGGAGCCCTGTCCTCTTTCGCAAAATTGAATCCTTCGCTGAGTTTTGACCAATGGCTTAACCGGGTATTCTTCTCATTCAAATCAACATTACAAGCCCTGGAAACAAAGGGCTTATGCTCCGCTTTTTTGTTGAAGCACCGCCACATGGGCGTGGCAGAGGCATCATACTGGCTCATTGGGGGCAATCCAAGGATGAGTTCGATTGTTCTAAGCATGGAAGAGGTGGAGTACATGGTATGGTCCACATACCCGGTTTTCACAAACCCCCCCGCTACAAAAGCGATTGTACGGTGGGCATCAACATGATCCGGCCCGTTCTGGGCATCATCCTCCACAATGAATATAACACTCTCATTCCATATGGGACTATGGCTGAGATATTCAACGAAAAGACCGACTGCAAGGTCATTATCGGCAACATGCGCTACAGGAGTAGGTCGGCCCAGGCTCAGGCCTTCAGTATGATTATTGATAAATCTTAGGGTATTCAGTTGTGGAACACTTCCTGTGGCTAAAAGAGAATCGAAATCTCTCTTCCATTGGCTGAACCGCACTGTGTCGCGAACCCGCATATCCCAACTGGTAAAATAGGTGCAAAAATGATCCTCAAGAACCGGAATGTTGGGTTTATTTCCATCCGTAAATTCACCATAGGTTCGGTAACTCACTCCGTATCTTTTGCAGAAATCCCAGATAAACCCATCCTTGTTGTTGGCAATTTCCCGCTTCCCCTCGCCGGGGTACGTGCCTCCTCTGTCTCCGTATGTTGTGGGCCAGTTTTTTTCAAGGTAATCTGTCGCATAGGCTCCCATGCTCCAATTATGTCCGTCGGCACTCACTTCGCCATCCACATAAAAGTTATCGAGCAAAACAAATTCCCTGGCCAGGGCATGCTGATTTGGAGTAATTTTTTCTCCGAAAAGTACCAGGCTGGTATCACCGTTGCCCTGTGGCAGATCACCAAGTACCTGGTCATAAGTCCGGTTTTCCTTGAGAACGTAAAACACATGTTTAATGGGAGAGGTATCCCCCAATTTCATGGGAATTGGATTTCCCGGTTCACCTTCAGATTCTGAATCCCGGATTTTTGAATATGGGGTATTTTTATAAACTGCCTGGGAGAAGACTGACAATTGGGTTGCATCAGGTACAGGTAAAATTCCCAGCGTTCCACGGAACAGACCGCCAATATACTGAACCCTTGTTTTGTTGGTTTTACCCCCTTTTTGGTATACCACTTCATCTGACTCATGGTTTGGCTGCGGACCAAATGGATTTGCCAGCGAAGTCAATCCTTTCCCATTGGAAATGAAAAGGTTATTCCGGGCTGTCCGCACACAGGTCGGATACCAGCCGGTGGGAATGAATCCCTTGCTCACACTGTTACCCGGCTGGCTCACATCAAAAACTGAAAGGCAGTTGTTGTCGGCATTGGCAATATAAAGGGTCTTTTCGTCTTCCCCCAGAGTCAGGCTATTTGTTGTGGAACCGGAGGGTGAATCCGGGAACAGTGCGGAATTGAGGGTCTCGATTAATCTGCGTTGCCGGGTATCAATAACTGATACCGAATTATCGTTTGCATTGGCTACAAAAAGGAAATTCCCGTTATCGGTCAGGCACATTTCATTTGGATTATCCCCTACCGGTATGCTTCCCGAGATGGAACGCTTTCCTGTATCAAACAGGATCACCTTGTTGCAGCCCCAGCATGAAATGTACAATATCCTGCGGTCCGGTGAGAGCAGACAGGTGTATCCTTCCCCGCCAAGGTGAAATTGTCCGGTGACCTTTTTCGTATTTACATCCAGGGTGTAAAGTGAATTATCCTCCTTGGTCACAACATACAGGGTATGTGCTGCATCATCAAGGGTAATACCCGCAATGGAAATTTTCACCGGCCAGGGTTTGTCGAGTATCAGGGTATCGGAAGGGATCAGCTTGTTATTTTTTAGCGAAAACTTCACAACCCAGTTGTCGTTACCTCCGGATGCGTAAAGGAATTTTTCATCTGCAGAAAAGGCAAGCCCAAGCCATGATTTAGCCATTATGACCGAGTCGAGCAACCGGTTGGCTGCAACATCAAAGAGCTGGACATACTGGTCACTCTGGCCGTTATTTGTAACGGCAAGGTATTTTTTGGATGAAGACAGGATCATATTGAGGGGAAGGTCACCGAGCGGCAACTGTTGGCCCACCGGTGTCAGTTTCCAGCCGTTAGGCAGAGAAACGCGTTGCGATTCGATTTCTGACAAGGATTGTCCGGACAATTGGTTGGTTGAAAGTAATACAGAACCTATCAGCCCGAATAAAACAAAGATCAATTTTTTGGTTCCTGACATTGGTTTAAAGATTAGTTCCTTTGTCAAATATCAAAAATCAATTTTGACTTTTACAGGATTTAACTGCGAATTTTCATCGAAATTCTAATTAATCAGAAATAAATTACTGATTATCAAAAGTGGTTATTCATTTCTGAGTGTGATCGCAGGATTGGCAGAGGCTGCCTTATAGGACTGGTATGCAACTGTAAGCCAGGCAATAATTAAAACAGTAATGCCGACCGCCAGAAACAGAAAGATTCCCGCGTCAATTTTATATGCAAAACTCCTCAGCCATAGATTTATCCCTGTCAGGGCGATCGGAATCGACAACAGGAAGGCTATGAGAACCAGAATGGTAAAATTTTTCGATAAAAGAAAAATAATATCCTTTTCTGAAGCTCCCATTGCTTTACGGATCCCTATTTCTCCGGATCTTTGAACTGTAAGAAATGAAGCCAGGGCAAACAGACCCAGGCAGGCAATGAGGATGGCCAGAATGGCAAAAGACGTAACAATCTTTCCCGTTCTGCTTTCAGTTTCATACATTCTTGCGAAGTTTTCATCAAGAAACGAATAATCAAAAGGAAATTCGGGATTTAACTCTTGCCATTTTGCTTCAATGGATTTTAATGCATTTTTAGTTTGTATGGGATTGAAGCGAAATGAAATTCTGTCATTCGACTGACCAAGATACATGCTCAGGGAACCGATGGTTTTGTGCAACGACTCCCAATTAAAGTCCTGCACGATTCCAATAATATGAAGTGTTCTCACCTTGCTTTCATCAATTGAATTGTCAGGTGTATTCTCAAAGACCTGTATTTCTTCACCAATTGGATTCTTAAAGCCAAAAAGCATTGCTGCCCTTTGATTCAGGATAATTGCCGATGAGTCACTGGGATAATCCGGGGAAAAATCCCTTCCGGCAACAATGTTCATTCCCAGTGTTTTAATATAATCATGGTCAACAGCCCATGTCTGCATAAGGACGGATGCATCGGGAGTGCGGTTTCCTTTTTTCCAATAGGTTGTGTTGTTCCGGTTTGAATTTGAAACAGGCAGAAAACCAGACATGGTCGCGGATTGAATGACAGGATCCTTTAAAACCTCACTTTTAAAAGCCTTTGACCGGTTAGCTGAAATACTTGAAGCATCCACCGTAATGACCTGGTCCTTATTATATCCGAGCTTGAAATTCTGTATGAAGTTCATTTGATTATAAACTGCAATTGTGCCGGTGATCAGGACAGTTGAAATGGTAAACTGAAACACAACAAGCGCACTCCGGATCAAACGACTTCTGCTTCCGGCAGCTATTTTTCCCGACAATATCGCAATGGGTCTGAAGGATGAAAGCACGATGGCCGGGTAAATTCCGGCCACTGTACCGATGGCTGTTCCGACCGGTATAATGATCAGCCAAAATTGGAAATTTTCGATAGGAAATTGCAGCGATTTTCCCGAAAGTGAATTAAAGTACGGCATCATCAAATTGGCCAGAATAATTCCCACAATGACAGCAGTAATGCTCATAATAACGGATTCAGTAAGGAATTGAAATATGAGAAGCTTTCTTTGTGAACCCATTACTTTTCGAATTCCCACTTCCCGGGCCCGATCTGCTGAGCGTGCCGTCGTCAGATTAACAAAATTGATGATAGCAAGAAAGAGAATAAACAAGGCAACCGCCGAAAAAATATAGACATAGCGGATATCCCCGTTGGCTTCAAACTCTGCTATCGAATTGGAGCGAAGATGAATGTCCAGCAATGGCTGGGGAATTTCCTCAACCACAGTACCCCCTTTGATCAGTTCATCGATGGTTTTCCCTGTGAAGGTAAAAACCTGGGGTCCTGCATATTTAAATAACAAGTCATTAATTTTCTTTTCAATGGATTTGGGATCGGCCCCTTCTTTAACCAGATAATAGGTATGGAAATTATTGCTTAACCATTCATTGTTCGTGCTTTCGACCAGGCCACTCATGGCCAGCATCATGCTAAAATGAAAATGGGAATTGGGAGGTATATCCTTGTATATGCCTGTAATGGTAAATAGCTTGTAGCCATTGAGCAAGAGTGTTTGATTCAGCGGATCACTATTGCCAAAATATTTTCTGGCGGCCGATTCACTGATCACCATTGTATTGGGTTCCTTTAATACAGCGTTCAAATTACCTTTGAGAAGAGGAATTGAAAAGATATTAAATACATTGGGATCAGCCCAGACCGCATTGAATTCCTTGAAGTTCTCCTTGTCCTTTTTAACGAGGAACATACCCCACGAACGGAACCGTGTTGCATCTTCAATTTCGGGGATCTCCTCGCGTATGGTCTTTGCAAGCGGTGCGGGACAAACCGCGTAATGCGCATCATTTCCGCCAAAATTTATGTGACTGATAAGCCGGTAAATTCGTTCTGCTTTTGTATTGAACTTATCGTAACTTAATTCATCGATAACGAAAAGGGTGATCAGCATGACGCAGGCGATTCCCAGGGAAAGGCCTGTTATATTAATGAATCCGAAGAATTTATGCTTTCCTAAATTCCTGAAAGCTATAGTAAGATAGTTACTAAGCATATCCTGGTAATTTAATGTTCCAGTGTATAGGACGTATGAGATTGGAAATGGTTGCATAGAAAAACATCAAAGATGCGTTTCACCAGATTCTCATTAATTTATCCGGAAATTATTTGTCCATCCCCTATTTTTAGGTACTTTTGCAGCGATCACCGAAGCCTTGGCGAAGGAGATCAGGTAACACCATCGCCCAGGCTTCGGCGGTTGAAGCCGGCCCCGTAGTTCAGCTGAATAGAACGTCAGATTCCGGTTCTGAAAGTCGGGGGTTTGAATCCCTCCGGGGTCACAAAAAAAGCTGCTTTTCCAAGCGGCTTTTTTTGTGACCCCGGAGGGATCATGAGCGGCATTGTGGGTTTGGCTTGTGGGTGCGAATACTCCCGACGGGGTCTACATGGTCCCAAATAAAAAATGAAAGGCAGCTCTGCTGCCGGCAGCATTTAGCTTGTAGGACCCTCTATCTGCGGATCACGAAGTAATCCCTCCGGGGTCACAAGACAAATAATGAGAAGGAGCTCTGCTGCCTATTTAAGACAGCTAACTCTAGCAATCAGACTATTCCTTAGTGTACTAATTGTTTTAGAAAATTGCTCTTACTTCTTTATGCTTACATAAGAAATTGCAACTTACAAAATGCTAAAGCCGGATCCCTCTATTGCATTTAGCTGGTCTGATCTATCTGATACGCAAAACAAAAATCCTATTTTGTATATTTTTCGGACAACTATCATAATATTGTAACCATTTAGAGTATTCAGGTAACCCACATAAAACTATGTTATATTTAATAAGAATTAGCTACATTGAAATTTAAAACCAATTCTTTTGAAGAAGTATAATTAATTAATAATGAAAATGAAAAAATCAATTACTTTATTTTTAGTAATAATTGCAACATTTAATCCTTATTCTGTCCTGGCTCAGCAATATGCAGTGCTAACTGGTAAAACAAATATTATATGGGAACATGAAATGAAATTAGGATCTTATAACATTCCCCTTTCAGAAAATGGCGTTTTTAATTATAAATTTCCTCTAAGCAATGCAGGTTCATATACCTTATCTCACCAAAATAGGAAAGTTGAACTGTTTATTAGCCCTGGCGATAGCTTAAACATTGATTTGGCTGAACAAGAAATAGTAATTAGTGGCACATCTGGAAAACTAAATATTTCTTTACAGGAGTATGAAAAAAAGGTACTAAATAACTCTATATATTTAGACAATAATAATAAAACAGTATTTAGCCTTTTTCCACCAATGTTCAATCAGAAAATAGACTCATTAAAAATGATAGATGAAAAAAACTTAGAAGAATTTCTTAGAAGCAATGGAAAATTAGACAAGCAATTAAAAAGCAAATTGAAGAATGAAATCATATATCGAAATAAATTTTATAAACTTTTGTATCCTCACAACTTCAATAGGCATACTCATAAAATGCCACAGGTAAAATCAGATTACTTTATTACCCTATCAAAAGGAAGTTTCAATCATCCAGAATTGTTGTCGTCAACTCCTTATGTACGCTATGTGAATTTGTATTTGGACATTCAGGCTATGGGGAAATATAAATTTCATAATATGAATAGTGGTCCTGTAGAAAGAATCAATTCCCGTTATCAGGCTATTAAAGATCTGTCTGCCAATCAAAAGGTAAAAGACTTCTTTTTCAATCAACATTTTAAGAAAGCAATTGAAGAATATAGTGTAAAGGATTTGGCAAAAAGCTTTGATTTATTTGAAAAAGATTGTATGGATGAAGTAGTTAAAAACCAAGTGAGAGCTCTTTATAAAAAAAGTGTTGAGCAAAGGAAGAATCCCAGTGAAATTAAAATCTATAAACAGGTTGGAAGTATTGGATTAGAAGCACATATTTTTAATCCTAAAGATTTTAATATAGCAGATAGTCGCTCTGCTTATATATTTTTTCATGGCGGATCATGGGCCATAGGAATGCCTGAATGGGGTTATGAAAACTGCAGAAGATATTCCGGGAAGGGTATGGTTGCTATTTCAATTGAATACAGACTTCAAAATGTTCATGGTACTTATATTTCAGATGCTGTAACCGATGCACTATCCGCTGTATCGTGGGTAAGGGCGCATTCTAAAGAACTAGGTATAAATCCTGACAAAATTGTGGTTGCCGGATTTTCCTCAGGAGCCCATTTGGCGGCATGTACTGCAATGATTTCTAAAAGTAATTTCATTGGCGATAATCAAAAAATTAGTTCTCAACCCAATGCAGTGATCCTTCAATCAGCTGCATATACAGTTGAAAATAGAGGAGCTATTTCTCCCACAATCCCAATTGAGATTTATTCTCCAATGAATAATGTAGAAAATGATTTAGTACCAATGCTCCTGTTGCACGGAGAATTTGATGATATTGTTGAATATTCGGAATTTGAACAATTTGTCGAAAAAATGAAACAGACCAATAATAAATTCGAATATTATAGTTTCAAAAGCGGACATTTTTTCTATAATCCTGAAATTTTTCAAAATGTTAATAAGCTGTCAGATGATTTTTTATTGAAATACAAATTTATTCACAAAGAATGAAAAACATTTTATTCCATAATTAAAACTCAAAATCCCTAAATATCCGCCAATCTCTTGTCTCATTGGCTCGTGAAATGGTTGATTTATGAAACGGATAACCAATTCCAAGATGATAAAGCTTTTCTTTCTGCAATCGAAGGCAAAGGGCGGTATCGCTAAGACTCTCCCGATGGGTGAGTTGACCAAAGGACATACAGAGAAACTGTCGCCAACAAGTGAAATCTCGTGCTTTGTAATCTCCATTATATCGTTTTACACAGTATTTGAAAACATGAAATGGTGCAAACTCCATTATTTGTGTAAAGACCATTTTGCCCTGGTTCACATATTGTTTTGCGCTAAGAAACACAAAACTGATTTCAAATCGTTGCTCGATTGAAAACTCAGCAAACCCAGATATATCAAACCTTTCAAAGAACTTATATTAATCTAAAGGCAACGCCGGTGTCATATTAAATTACATCCACTGAATCGTTGTCATATTCCCTTTTTAATTGTTTGGTGTGAAATAACAACACAGAAACATGGGTATTTATCGCCTCAAATACGGGATATTGCAATTAAGTGAAGTTAAGGAACCGCCAATATATTTAAAGAAAGCATCTTTACAGGCAGGTACAGATTGTCCTGCACCCTAAGCTGTACCTGGACTTTACAGCGAAAACTGCAATACATTTTTGGTATAGTATCAGAACCCTGTCGGGGCAGGAGGTATATATTGGTCATTATTTCTTTGAGTTTGAAACCACGACCCTTTAGATTAGTCCATTTCAGGGCTATCTAGGTTTCACTGAAAAGATTGAAAGTGTAAAATGCATTTGGTTTCTCCAAGTCCAAAGGGCTGAATTTGAACAGCCGCGGGTCATACCTGCAGAACTTAAGCCCAATGCTCCCTTCAGCCTTGAAAATTGTATGTGTCTTCATTTTCGTGAAGGAATTAATGCAGCGTTCGGAAAATAAAAGAGTCTCTATGATCAAGACAAAAAGAAATTGGAAAAATGAAAAAAATCGGATTCATTTTCCTGGCGCTAATAGTTTCACGGTTTACTTTCGGACAAAAGGACAATTTAAAAGCCTTTATTGATTCCATAGCTAAAGAAAATCGCTATAACGGTTCTATTATAGTTGAATGTCAGAAGCGAAGAATGTATTCGAGAGGTTTTGGAATGGCTAATTTTCAATATAACATACCAAATGAAACAGATACAAAATTTAAAATCTGCTCCATAACAAAACTATTTACTTCGGTATTGATAATGAAGCTTTATGATGAAGGAAAAATAGAACTTAACAAGACTATCGGCACCTATCTTCCAGAATACAAAGGAGAGGGATTAAATAAAATAACAATATTTCATTTGCTTACTGCTACCTCTGGCCTTGAAATCTCAGAAGGCGAGGAAAACAACATGGGTGAGGTCACCATGTATAATAATTATTATTCTGCTGATGAAATTCTTGAGAAATTCTGCAGCGGAAAATTGATAAATGAACCAGGTAAAAAATGGAATTATAACAATGCAGACTACATCATTTTGGGAAAAATAATTGAGGCGGTCTCAAAAAAATCCTATGAAGAAGCATTAAATGAAAGGATTCTAATTCCTTTATCTATGACCAATTCCGGAATGTGCACGAATTCTCGGGTAATTAATAATCTTGCCTCTGTATATCAGCTCACTGAAAACGGCAGAACGATTGAAAACGATCCGCACTATTATGTTGAAAATTACTATGCAGCCGGAGCCATGTATTCCAATGCTGAAGACCTGCTAAAATTTTCGAATGCATTGTACGGAGGTAAATTGTTGAGGCAAACTTCGCTAGAAAAGCTTCTAACCCCATACCTTAACTCCTATGGTTTCGGATTATGGATTAATGAGCGGCAGGTGAATAACCTGAAAGTAAAAATAATCGAAAGACAGGGTTCTATATGGGGAGCCACTACCAGACTGTTATACCTTTCAGATCTGGATATTACCATCATCTTGCTTACAAATTTGGATCAGGCTAATCTGGATGAATTTCAAATTGAAATCATTAAACATCTTGTTCATTAAGGCATCTTGGATGATTTATGAATAGTCCTGAAAAGGCCTGCACTGGGTCCTGGTTCATTCAGAACCGTATAATCCAGTACGGCAGTAAACATTCGGAAGAATACATATTGTGTTGATGGATTGATGGGATTATCTTGTGTCGCAAAAAAGTAATGTTAAATAGTAATGAGACAGTTGGAAAACGTTTTATTCCCCTGGTTGTTAAACCCGCAGCTGAGATAGTTCATCCGCTTACCCGGACAGAATCATCTGAAGGGCAAAAAAGCGAGATATTCTTTTTGAAATCACATATCCCAACGGGATTACACTTCGGATAAAGAATGACCTGGATCTTGCCAGATTACATGCACTTATTTCCCTGTTGGACTAAGAGTATGTTCCATCTTCAAAACTCTTTGAGATATTTTCTATATCCGCTGCCGGTAGATATGCATAAGAGTTTTTACACCCTGAGTGGTATTGTTACCTCAACCATGAACCAGAATATAAGTGACGGAGGGGTATTTATATTTATGGACCGAAACCAGAATGTCATGAAGATACTGCACATGGAGTATGCAGGTCTGGTTATATTGGAAAAAACGGAGCCATTGACCAGCATATTCCGGAATATATTGACCACCCAATTTGACAGTTAAATGATTGATAACAATTAATTTGAAAAAATGAATGAATTCCGGCGAAAGATGGTCAATATGACCGATTTTTCCAGGTTAGCATTACAAGAAGCCCCAAAGGGGCTAAATCTCAATAACCGTGAGTGCAGCCCACGGAGAGGATGACATGGTATTTAAAATGTATTACTACTATGTGTAGCATATTACCATAATTTATTTATATCTTTGTATAGGATGTTTGCTTTGATAACATAGTAATTAAATTTTTTGAATACTATGAAATATAAAATTCCGACCATCATCATACTGTGCATCATGGAAACAGGTCAGTCGAAAAGGTTCTTACCACCGCATTCAGCATGAACTGATTTCGATATTGAGGATGGAAATTATTAGAAGGCATAAAAAAGGAAATGACCGTCTCTAATAAAAAATATAAAAAAATATAAACAATGATTCCTATAGTTTCTCAATCTATAATTGAAAAACACATGTTGAAACATAATTTACTTCTAGTAATCCGAAATTTTCGCCGTCATAAAACTACGTTCTTCATCAATGTGATAGGTCTTTCTACTGGTCTTGCATGTTGTTTATTGATTTACCTCTGGGTAAATGATGAGATGGCAAAAGATAAATTTCATGAAAATACGGATCAACTTCATATAGTAATGGAGAAAATTGAGGGGATGGGGGTTCTTGATCAAACCTCCGGTCCGGTAGCCGATATTCTGGCTCAGGAAATGCCAGAAGTCGAATATGCTGTTCCCGTTGCCCCCCCGACCTGGCCCGGATTTGATAGTTTTATTTTAACTGTAAATGATCGCAACGTAAAGTCTGTGGGGCAGTATGTGGGAAAAGATTATTTCAACATATTTTCATTTGAATTGATCCAGGGTGATGCTGACAAGGTTTTGGAGGACAAAAATTCGATTGTCATATCTGAGGATTTAGCCTTAAAATTGTTTAAAACCACTGACGTTTTAGGAAAAACGCTGGAATTAGAACACGAGCACCTATTTACGATTTCAGGAATCTTCAAAAATATTTCCCCTTCATCCTCGATTCAGTTTGATTTTGCACTGTCATTTGAAAAATGTGAAGAAGTAAAGCCCTGGGTAAAAGATTGGAATAGCGTTGGTCCGAAAGTTTATGTTATGTTAAGGGAAGGTACAGATCTGCATAACTTTAATCAGAAGATTGAAGGACTGGTTGAAAATAAAACTGGCGGAAAAGAGAAAACTAGACATTTATTTTTAGCTAAATACGCTGAGCACTACTTATACGGTGAATATGAAAATGGCATTCAGACAGGGGGAAGAATTGAATATGTGCAACTGTTTTCCATAATGGCCCTATTTGTTCTATTCATAGCATGTATAAACTTTATGAATTTGTCGACTGCCGAGGCATCGTACCGCTTAAAAGAAGTGGGAGTTAAGAAATCGTTTGGTGCTTCCCGTAAAAGAATAGCTTCTCAATTCTTTGGTGAATCCTTAATTATGGTGGTTATATCTTTAATAAATGCATTCATAATTGTTTTATTAATACTTCCCGAATTCAACAACATTACCGGAAAACAATTGACACTTAAACCGGATTTTAGGATTTTGGTATCCATCATAGTGATAGCTATCATTACAATGTTTATGGCCGGGGGATATCCTTCTTTCTACATTTCAGGTTTCAATCCGATAACAATTTTGAAGGGCAGATCAGAAACCACCTTAGGAGGACACCAGGTACGAAAAGGATTAGTTATTTGTCAATTCACCCTGTCGATAATTCTGATAGTATCCGTAATAGTGGTATCCCATCAAATTGACTATATCCAAAATAAACCCCTTGGTTACAACAAAGACAATGTTATCTACTTCGAAATCGAAGGGCAGGTAAAGAAAAACCCGGAATTATTTCTCTCAGAATTAAAGAAGCTCTCAGGTATTGTAAATGCCGCCAGCACAACGCATGATATGGTAGGGCATAACTGGTCCGTAGGTTTGAACTGGGAAGGCAAAGATCCGGATGATAAAACAAAATTTCAATTAATGGGAGTTAATTTTGATTTTCTTGAGACGATGGGTATGGAGATGAAAACAGGCCGGTTTTTTTCAAGAGAATTTATTGCTGATACAACCAAGACGATCATTAACGAGGCAGCTGCAAAGGCTATAGGATTTGAGGATCCTATTGGAAAAAAACTTAGTGGAATTGAGATTATGGGTATAGTAAAGAATTTTCATTTTAAGTCGTTCCATGATCAAATAGAACCACAGGTTTTTATACTTGACCAAAAAAGTTTTGCACATCCGACCATGATTATGGTCCGCTTAGACGCCGGGAAAGAAGTTGAAACAATAAAGCAACTGACAAAGTTTTATTCCGGATATAATCCGGGGTTTCCGTTTGATTACACATTTCTGGATTATGAGTATCAAATTCAATATGCAGCCGAACAGCGGGTTTCTACACTTTCGAAATACTTTGCCATATTGACTATCATCATATCCTGTCTTGGCCTTTTTGGCTTATCCATTTTTACAATACAAAAAAAGACTAGAGAAATTGGTATACGTAAAATTCTTGGATCAAGTGATCTGGGTATTATTCAGCTACTTTCGAGAGAATTTACAAAGCCTGTCCTGACAGCTATCGGCATAGCTTTACCATTTGGTTTTTTTGTCACCAGCAAATGGCTGAATGAATTTGCCTATAGAATCAACCTGCAGTGGTGGTACTTTTTACTCGCAGCTATCCTGGGTCTAATTATTGCCTGGGTCACGGTTGGAATTCAAACTTTAAAAGCATCCAGAATTAACCCTGCTGATTGTCTGAAAGTAGAATAGCGAATTTAATTTTTTAATTCATGCTGGTTGCCATGATTAAAATAGTATAAACTTTGGTTATTGACCTGGTTGGAGAAATCG
>Ga0209593_10000233_pt1 | contig 28954 bp, 26 predicted proteins | sample PPLLaktember2015_3_FD_187260 | JGI IMG/M metagenome (GOLD analysis project Ga0209593, IMG submission 187260) | Freshwater sediment microbial communities from Prairie Pothole Lake near Jamestown, North Dakota, USA - PPLs Lake P7 Core (6) Depth... | ecosystem: Environmental > Aquatic > Freshwater...
CGAATGCGATTGCAGGTCTTCCGAATGCGATTGCACGTCTTCCGAATGCGATTGCAAGTCTTCCGAATGCGATTGCAGGTCTTCCGAATGCGATTGCAAGTCTTCCGAATGCGATTGCACGTCTTCCGAATGCGATTGCAAGTCTTCCGAATGCGATTGCACGTCTTCCGAATGCGATTGCATGTCTTCCGAATGCGATTGCACGTCTTCCGAATGCGATTGCAGGTCTTCCGAATGCGATTGCACGTCTTCCGAATGCGATTGCAAGTCTTCCGAATGCGATTGCACGTCTTCCGAATGCGATTGCATGTCTTCCGAATGTTAAAAAGGGGACAGTCAAAAAATAAAAAGGGGACAGTCAAAAAAAATCCACTGCGTGGGGGAGCGTTTGCTGAGCCGGGAAATTCCCAAGGAAAAAAAGGGGACAGTCAAAAAAAACTTTTTTTTAACGTGGTTTGCATTTAAAACAGGTGACTTATGAAAAAGAATTCAATATCACCGGGGTATGTATCCCAGGAAAGCATTATATGGTGGATACCTCCGAAAAAATAAACGCCATTTTATCGATAGTTGAACTGGGATAGCTATCCTTAACAACCTATAATCGTCATCTCTCTGATTCTGCTTTAATGTGGGAAGGAACCGGTTGAGGCCGATAATATCATTATCATCATATTATCAACCTCAACCGTCATGTTTAATGTGCTTCTATTTTAAATATTTGATGATTTCGTCGGTCATCCGGGTAGTCGAAGCCGCACCCTGGTCGATCACACTCTGTGAGCCGCTAAATTTGAGCATATCGTAGGTCCGGACCTTTCCTTCTTCAACGACGCGTGCAATGGCATTTTGAATAGCCTTTGCTTTTTCCCCTTCCCCGATGTGATCCAGCATCATACAGGCGGACAAGATCATGGCGATGGGGTTAATGATGGGGGGATTAAATTCGGCGTATTTTGGAGCAGAGCCGTGGGTAGGTTCGAAGATACAGACTTCTGCACCGAGGTTAGCCGAACAAGCGAAACCGAGGCCGCCCACTAACCCGGCAAAACCGTCGGAAGCGATATCGCCGAACATATTACTGCTGACGATTACTCCGTAGTTTTCCGGGTTTTTCGTCAACCACATCATCTGGGCGTCGATATTGGTATCGATTAGGGCGATCCCAGGGTAATCCTTTGAAATCTCTTTAGCCAGCGCCCACATCATGCCGGAGGTTTCCCGGATTACATTGGGTTTCTCGCATACGGTTACGGATTTATATCCATATTTCTTTGCATGTTCAAAAGCTGCCCTCAAGATTCGAGTCGTGGCTTGTTTGGTAAAAATTCGGCATGAAATAGCCAGTTCTTCCCTGGGGGTTTTGGCAAATGCTTTCATCTTCGGATGGGTCATAAAAGCATCGTAGACGACATCGGGGGGATTGGTCCATTCCACGCCTGCATATAAGCATTCGGTGTTTTGGCGGAAGATGACCACGTCGATATCGGGTTCTTCGACAGTCCCGTCTTTTCCCTTCCGGATAAAATTGAGGGGGTTACCTTTAAAGGATTTGCAGGGGCGGATACAAATATCCAGGTTGAAATGTTGTCTTAAACCCACGATGGGGCTGTAGTATTCGTACCCTTTTCCTTTCAATTCCGGGGCTAATTCCTTAGCCGCGTCCCCTTTGGGTTTCGATGTAATCGCGCCGAAAAGGCTGATTTTGTGTTTCGATAACAGGTCCAATGTCCTCTGGGGTAAAGGGTTACCCTCTTTACACCAGAATTCCCATCCGATATCGCCATATACATAATCTGCTTTAAAGCCGACAACGTCAAGCACTCGGACTGCTTCGGGTAAAACTACTTTTCCAATGCCGTCTCCCGGCAGTAGAACGATGGTTCGTTGAGACATAATTTCCTCCAATAGAATTATCTATGTTTATTTATTTTTAGTGGTTATTTTTGCTTTAATATATTCGATGATACCGCCGTTTTCCAGGATATCCATGACGGTTTGGGGATAAGGGGGAAAGGGGAAAACGCCGTTAGGGGTGATGACCTGGCCCTTTTTCATATCGATAGTGATTTCATCGCCGTCCCGGATCGCATCGACGGCCTGGGGTGATTTCACAGCCGGCATACCGGCATTGATGGCATTCCTGAAATAGATACGAGCGAAGGATTTGGCGATAATCACGCTGATACCTGCGTGTTTAATTGCAGTCGCCGCTTGTTCGCGGGAAGATCCCATTCCAAAATTTTTCCCCGCTACCAGGATATCCCCGCTGTGTACTTTGTTGACAAACCCTGGGTCCAGGTCTTCCATGGCGTGTTTGGCCATCTCTTCCGGTGTCATTTTCTGGTAGGTGTATTTACCGGGGAAAATCACATCGGTATTGATGTCATCGCCATATTTCCACACCTTGCCTTTGAATTGCTGAATCATAAAAACCTCCGTGGGTCTGTAATTTCTCCCCTTACGGCAGAGGCTGCTACGGAGAGAGGAGACCCTAAATAGATTTCCGCATCCCTGCATCCCATTCGTCCTTTAAAATTTCGATTAGCGGTGGAGAAGGTGACTTCACCGGGGGCCATAATTCCCTGGTGGGCGCCCAGGCAGGGTCCGCATCCGGGATTCAATATTATTGCCCCTGCTTCTACGAAGGTTTCGATATATCCTTTTTTAATCGCTGCTTTGTATATTTCCATAGAGGCCGGGATAATCAATGTGCGGGCTTTGACTTTTCTCCCTTTGAGTATACCGGCAGCAGCTTCCAGGTCTTTTAGTCGGCCGTTGGTACAGGTGCCGATCAGGGCTTGATCGATTTTAGTACCTTCGATATCTATGATCGGTACGCATTTATCCACGTTATGAGGTTTGGCAGCAACAGGAGTTAAACCGGAGATATCGAATTCCAGTACCTGGGAAAATTTTGCATCATCATCGGAATAAAGGGGTTCGTATTTATCTTTAGCACGGCCCCGAATAAAATCGAAAGTGACGGGGTCCGGGGGGATATAGCCGTTTTTTGCTCCCATTTCGGCGGTCATATTGGTGAGCACCATTCGGTCGGCAATATCCATATAGCCGATGGTTTCCCCTGTAAATTCCACCGATTTGTAATCTCCGCCGTCGGCTTTGATTTTCCCGATGATATGCAGGATGATGTCTTTGGTGGTAATATAGGAAGGGATCATCCCCTCGATGATGATTTTCATGGTTTCCGGGACCTGGAACCACAATTCCCCTGTTGCCCAAATGGCTGCGACTTCGGATCTGCCGATTCCTGTTGCAAAGGCCCCGGTTGCGCCGTATGTGGTGGTATGAGAATCGGAACCGGCAACCAGTTTCCCCGGCATTGCAAAACCTTCATCCATAAAAACTTGGTGGCAAATACCGTGGTTGATGTCGTAAAAATGGGGGATCCCCTGTTCATCGACAAATTTGCGGATTTCTTTATGATTTATAGCGGATGATTCTTTCGGGGCCGGGACTTCATGGTCCAGGATGATGACTACACGTTCGGGGTACTTGATTTTGGACACACCGATCTTTTTAAATGTGTTCCATATGTCTGCGGCGTTGTCGTGGCTCATGACATAATCCGGTTCGACCGACACAATGGCGCCGGCATAGACATTTTTTCCCGATTTCTGGCTCATTAATTTTTCAACAAATGTTTTCGCCATATTGTTCTCCTCGAATGAGCATAAATTTTATAATAAACATGATTCATTGTAAAGCCCCCCCTATATTCAAATTTGCCCCAATTCGCCATCAAACCTGTCGAATTGGTATTTTTTGTGTTCAATGTTCCCGGTTAAAAACCAAAAAGCTAATTTCCCGTATTATATTCCTTATTAGTATTATAGTGTATAATTTTTTGTTTTACTTAAATGATTTCATAGGGCAGCCCCTGTGTATGGAGGAAGAACAATGAAATTATCCGACTTTTACTTTGATTTACCGCAAGACCGGATTGCCCGATTCCCGACAGCACACCGGGAGGAATCCCGGTTAATGGTGGTTGAAAAGAAAACAGGGAAAATTTCTCATCATATATTTAAAGATATTGTGGGATTAACGAGTGAAAAAGACTTTTTTGTCATGAATAATACGGGTGTCATGCCGGTGAAGTTGTTCGGGAGGATAGAGGGAAAGCCGGTAGAGATGGTGATGGTAGAATTTAATAGGAACGACTTAAACTCTACAACCGAAGCGGAGGTTTTAACGCTGCCGGCCAAAAAGTTTAAAAGGGGGCAGCGGATAATCATCGAAGATGGGAAGAACCTCTGGGCAGAAGTATTGCAACTCGGTTACAAGGGCCGCCGGCTGCTGAGGTTTAATCAGCCGCTGTCTAATGTTTTGAAAGCAGGATATGCCCCTCTTCCCCCCTACATCAAACGGAAATTCGATGAAGCACGACTGTATAAAGCTTCGGACCTTGAACACTATCAAACGGTTTACTCCAGGATACCGGGTTCTGTTGCCGCACCAACCGCAGGCCTCCATTTTTCCCGGGAAATCCTTTACGAACTCGGAAAACGGGGTGAAATGATTGAAATCACACTTAATGTGGGCGAAGCGACTTTTCAAAAAATCGAAGCGGATGATATCGCTCATCACCGTATGGGAAAGGAAACCATCACGATATCTTATGAGCAGCGGAATAAAATCATGGAATTAAAAAAAAAGAAAAACCTGGTGGCTGTCGGAACCACATCGGTTCGATCATTGGAATCGCTGGCTTTTCTTCACCCCAAAGAAGAAGCCTTCGAAACTCAACTATTTATTTACCCCCCGTTTCACTTCCGGATGGTGGATAAACTCATCACCAATTTTCATTTACCCGAATCGAGCTTGTTTATCCTGGTGAGTGCGTTTGCCGGGATAGAGTTAATGAAAGAGGCGTACCGTATAGCCATAGAGAAGGGTTATCGTTTTTTTTCTTACGGTGATGCAATGGCCATTATATAGAATAGAGGATCACGCGAATAGTTCTTTGAGATAATCCAGGACCTTTTGTTTGTATTCCTCGGTAAATTTTTCTTTGTTTTCAATGGGAAGAACTCCTGCAACCAATCCCATCCCCTGGTAATTTTCATCGGTTATGTACGGTTTCAAGTATTTTTTGTCGATAAAAGTTTGATTTGTTTTTTTTAAAGCCTGGGAGAAAATGCTTTTGCTGTCGCTTTCGCTAAGAGGCCCCTGCATTCCTTCCGGAGAGATTTCAAATGCACAGTATGTATCCACCCCTAATTCTTCGTAAGCATAGACATCGAAAAGGAATTTCGTCATGATGAAATCATCTTTCAGGACCATGAGGGTAATCTGGTTATCGGCGGCGGCCTGGATTCCCTTGCTAAAAATGGCACTTTGCATTGCCTCCGGCGCCAGGTAATAGAATTTCATTTCAGCCTCCTATGATTTAACCAAAGCCGCATGCTTTTTCTGTGGCTTCGTGAAAATCATATCACAAAACAAAAAGAAAATGAAGAAAAAATATTAACTATTCAGTTTTGGGTATTGGTGTGTTTTCAGAAGAAATTTTATTATTATTGATATGGATTTGGAAGGTAATATCTATTGCCTTAATACTCTTGTCGTGTAGGACCAATAGGTGTCTAAGAATGATCGTGGGCGTATGTATTTCCGGTTAGCCGTTTCCTGGAATTTGCATATGGATGAAAAGCTGCCGATGGCTATACTTTCAGAAAAATTTTTTACCCGGTATCGCAGTCGTCCGAGGATTCCGAAATGGCTGTTGTACAGCAATACTTCTTCTACTGTTTTTGGTGAAATGTGGGCTTTTCCTTCTCGTTTTATTCCCCCGGAAGCATATACAAATTGTCGATACCATTCTGGTCTATATAATCGATCCGTTACTCGTATTAAGGGTAATCCGAAGAGTTCGTCTTCCGACTTTTCCATGGCATCTACTATTGAAAGTGGGTTTAGCAGTTTGGAAGCACGGGTCGGTGATCTCATTCGCATTCCCATGCTGCTCCAGCGGTAGTCTTCCGGTAATTTTACTATTCCGGCTCGTACTGGGTTCAGGTCGATATAGCTGCTGCATATTAATTGGGCTTCTCCGTGATAGACCAGGACTCCTTTAAAGCGACCTCCCCAGACGTATCCATGGAGGTTATGTCTATTATTGTACCAGCGGCTAAATGTTTGTTTCAATTCTTGTACAAAGCGGGAAACCGATCCCAGGCGTTCTCTCAGGCGTTCTATTCCTCCGTCTTGGTCCGGGATGATTTGACCGCTGTTGTCATAGTACCCGGGGGGAGGTTCCGATTCTTTCCCGAACATCAGTTTGTAGCGTCGCAGCAATTCTTCTTTCAACGCTTGTCGGGCGTCCAATTCCAATCCTGTGGCTAATATATGGAAATGGTTATCCATGATGCAGAAGGAATGAATTTTGATAAAGAAGCCCTCAGCCAGTCGTTCCAATAATCGGAGGAAATATTCTTTCTCATCGTAGGTCAGGCGGGTTGAAATTCCGGCAATTTTGGAAATAATATGAAACGCCCCGCATGTTTGAGAAATCCATTGTCTTTTAGTTCTTGGCATTTATTTTACCATCCTTGCCCTCACCTAAAAGTATCTCAGCGGACAGGGCGACCCTGAGACTGGGAAATTTATAAATCTTTTGGAATAAAATGTCAATACCTTTTTGTCATTTTCTTTACTTTATTTACTTTATTTTTTTTATTTTTTTGACTGTCCCCTTTTCCGAAAGATGCGCAGCTTGATCGATACGTTCGAGTATTTGGAGTTCTACTTCTTTCAATTTAAATTGAGGAGGAGGAGGACTGGTATGGTATTAAAATAAGGGAATTCGACTTCCAGGCCATCCAGGCCGTGAGGTATTAAAATAAGGGAATTCGACTTCCAGGCCATCCAGGCCGTGAGGTATTTTTTTGACTGTCCCCTTTTCCGTTCCGGAACGGCTCATCCGTCTATTTAGGCGAACTTGAATTAAAAGCCCTTAACTGTTCAATCGTATGAGAATCGCTGCCACGGCATTTAAGCAAACCATATCGATGCGCAGCTTGATCGATACGTTCGAGTATTTGGAGTTCTACTTCTTTCAATTTAAATTGAGGACTGGTATTAAAATAAGGGAATTCGACTTCCAGGCCATCCAGGCCGTGAGGGATCAATTGGCTCAGGGCTTTATCGATATCCAAACCCTTTTCTATTATGTAATAACCCGGATGAGCCATGTAAGCCAAACCACCCGCCCGTTTTATCAATTCGATGACCTCTTGTGTGGAAGGCTTCGGTAGGATTACACTGGATTTGGCATTATCCTTAACCCAACGCGCAGCCTCACGGTATCCGGGAAATAAACCCAACTCCAATAAGGGATGAATCAAATGAGGATTCATTAAGGCATCCCTTTCTTTGAGGAATATCGATTCTTCCTTAATAATCTCCCTCTGATATAACCTATTGATTTGTTCAATTTGCTCCCTGATTCGCTGCTTTCTCAAGGTTTGAACACCCTGGAGATAATCGTTCAATTCCTTATTCTCTAAGTCGATCCCATACCCCAGGACATGGATTTCCACACCCAGGTAAAAGCTGTCCATTTCTATCCCAGGAATTAGAGATAGTCCCATTTCTGCCGCTTTTAGTACCGGGTCATATCCAAAATTTCTGTACCCCCCTATCGCATCGTGATCGGTAATGGAAATCTCTTCTATTTCCAATTCTTTCGCACATAATAATATATCATCCGGCGTCATCTTGCCGTCGGATACAACCGTATGTAAATGAGTATCGCTTTTTTTTTTCATGATCGTAAGTCCCATATTTCCTGGAACGGTTCGATACAGAGGAATTTATTTTTTTTCTCTTTTAATGGTACCGAAGTCACCGTATAAATATATCGACATTTTGTCCAGGTTCAAATAATCCCGGAATAACCGGTCGATATCCTCTACCGAACTTTTGGCCAGGTTGTTGAGTATTTCCTCCGGGAACAACTCCCGTTTGTGGTATACCTCATTATTGACGTGAAACCTCATCCGGGACACTCGACTCTCCAGTCCAAGAATAATGGAGGCTTTAAGAGAATCTTTAGACCGTTTCAATTCGGTTTCGGAAATGCCTTTTTCTTTTAAACGAATAATTTCTTCCCTTACCGTGTCCAGGTATTGGTTGGTTTTTCCCGGGTCAACGATGGAATATATAAAGTGAATTCCACAATCCATATAGGCATCGGTAAAAGAGCTCACGGTGTAAGAAAGTCCCAATTCTTCCCGGATCCGTTGAAATAGCCTGGAACTCATACCAGCTCCGAGTATTTCATTCAATAGCATGTATTGGTGGCGGTTTGTATCCACCATCGAAAGGCCATCAAAACCCATGATTACATAGGACTGTTTTAACGATTTATTGGGTTTTTTATGATTAAATTGAAAGATATTGGGTGTAGGGAACCCAATGCCGTTGGGTTTGGTGGAAGGATAATTTTTAAAAACCTCGTTGGCTAATTCCACCAACTGCTGGTGATGAACTTTCCCGCATGCAGCTAATATGACATTCTCCGGCCTGTAATTCGCTTTATAAAACTCATAAATCCGGTCGCGATCAAAAGAAGAAACACTCTTTAACCTTCCGCCTATCGGATAAGACAGCCCGTTTCCTTTGAAAACTTTTTCATAGAATCTTTCAAACGAATAGGTTTCCGGATTATCGTCGGATTCAAGAATTTCCTGGATGGCCACATTTTTTTCTTTAACAAATTCATCCGGAGGGAAAATAGAATTGAACACCATTTCTGTCAATAAATCGAATGATTCTTTGAGATGTTCATCGATCGCTTTAATATAGTACTGGGTAATTTCTTTTCCTGTAAACGCGTTCAACTTTCCACCAAGCCAATCGGATATGTCGGCGATTTTTTTTACATCGTATTTTTGAGTGCCCTTAAACAGCATATGTTCAAGCATGTGAAAGATGCCGCAGTCGGAAGTTTTTTCAAGCCTTGATCCGCCTCGCAACGTATAGCTCATGGCAAAGGAAGGGAAAATAGGAATATATTCGCTGATCACCACTAAACCGGAATCTAAAATCGTTTTTTCAATCATATCGTTCTCCAATTCGACAAATAAAAATTTTCAGTTCTAATTCAAACCAAGCTATTGTCCACTTGAGACTGATGGCATCGATGCTGAAGTGAAAAGGATCGAAAGCAGTGATTACACCGTCTCTTCTTTCATTTTTTTCTTGAAAATGTGAAATCTCATTGATCTCAGATTGCAATTATATAAAAGGAAAGAAGAAAAATCAAGGAGCTGTTTGCCTTCCTGCAATTTTTTTCTCGTAAAAAATAAGAAATACCCTGTAAATAAAAGTTTTTGGAAGGTCCAGGGAACCTTTTTACAAAAAGGTTCCCTGGTTTGTACAAAAAAAATAAAAGCCCATTTTGCATGAGTCGCATTGACTAAATGAAGAAAAAAATATAAAATTCATATATGGAAACAAAAAACAGGATAAGAAGTACAACAGTATTGTGTGTCAGACATAAAGATGTAGTCGCTATAGGTGGTGACGGCCAGGTTTCTGTCGGAGAAACCGTTCTGAAGCACGGGGCAAAAAAAATAAGACGGCTATATAACAATAAAATATTAGCCGGTTTTGCCGGTTCTACCTCCGATGCATTTTCTCTCTTCCAGCGTTTCGAAGGAAAACTGGAGGAATACAATGGAAATATTAACCGCGCATCCGTTGAACTCTCAAAAGAATGGCGAACCGATAAAGTTCTCCGTCGATTGGAAGCTATGCTGATCGTAGCGAATAAAGAAAAACTATTCATTCTCACGGGTTCCGGCGATATTATCGAGCCGGATGAAGATGTTTTAGCCATCGGTTCCGGGGGGCCTTTCGCTATGGCTGCCGCATTAGCCATGAAACGCTATTCGGACCTGGATGCCAAAACCATCGTTGAAAATGCCCTGGACATCGCCAGCAATATTTGCATTTATACCAATAAAAACTTCTCAATCGAGGTACTGTGATGGATATCAACACTCTTAAAAAGAACTATCTTAACTTAACTCCGAAAGATATCGTTAAAGAGTTGGATTATTACATTATCGGCCAGAATAAAGCCAAAAAATCCGTGGCAATAGCCTTAAGAAATCGATATCGCCGCCAACAATTACCGAAAGAAATGGCAGATGATATCATCCCTAAAAATATTCTCATGATCGGGCCCACCGGTGTTGGGAAAACAGAAATCGCTCGACGGCTGGCTAGATTGGCTGGCTCCCCTTTCATTAAAGTGGAAGCATCCAAATATACGGAAGTCGGCTATGTGGGACGAGATGTCGAATCCATGGTGAGAGATCTCGTCCGTATTTCCGTAGACCTGGTCAAAGAAGAAAAAATGGAATCCAATGTCGAAAAAGCAAAACAAATCGCAGAAGACCGCGTATTGGATCTCCTCCTCCCTCCCCCTCCTAAAAAATCCAAATCCCAACCCCCGGATACAGAAAGCAGTCGGCACTCCAGGGAATCCTTCCTGGAAACACGTGAAAAATTGAGAAAAAAACTAAAGGAAGGAAAATTAAACAACAAACTTGTAGACATCGAAACCAAAAGCACCCATATGGCCCCCTTTGAAATTTTTTCCACTACTGGGGGCGTTGAAGAAATCGGGATCAGCATCAGCGAAATGGTGCCCAATATGTTCGGCGGTAAACCCAAAAAAAGAAAAATGCCGGTGGAAGAAGCCTTAGAATATATAATGAAAGAAGAACAAGGCCGGCTGCTGGATATGGACCAGATCGCCTCTATTGCTATTGAACGCGTGGAACAAATGGGTATTATCTTCCTGGATGAAATCGATAAAATCGCCGGGAGAGAAACCGGCGGCAGCGGCCCGATGGTTTCAAGGGAAGGCGTTCAGCGCGACTTATTGCCCATAATCGAAGGCACTACCGTCAATACTAAATATGGTATGGTAAAAACCGACCATATCCTGTTTATCGGGGCCGGCGCTTTCCACGTCTCCAAACCCTCCGACTTGATCCCCGAACTCCAGGGACGTTTCCCTATCCGTGTCGAATTGGACTCCCTGAGCAAAGACGATTTCATCCGGATTCTCACCGAACCGAAAAACGCCCTGGTTAAACAATCCATCGCATTAATGAATACCGAAGGTGTGGAACTGACGTTTACCCCGGATGCCATCGACGAAATGGCCCGTATCTCCGAACAACTGAATGCTTCATCGGAAAATATCGGCGCCCGCAGACTCTATACCATCATGGAAAAAGTACTGGAAGATATGTCCTTTGAAGCCGCTAACCTCGAAAATGCCCAAGTTAAAATCGATCGAAATTATGTGTCGGAAAAAGTCGGGGAAATTGCCCAGGATACCGATTTGAGCCGGTATATATTATGATCCGGCTCCATTTCCAATACCGATGAGACTATCGTGGAAAAACAAGACATTATCCGGTTTGAATCCCTATAAATGAAAGGAGGCTACCAATGGCCAGAAAATCACATATTGCAATGATCATCCTGATCATGGTTTGCTGCTTCCCCATCAACTGCGGCAAAAAAGGCCCTCTCCAACTGGAACCCGAATTATTTCCCACTCCCGCCGAAAATCTCCAGGTCCAACAGATGGGGAAAAATATTCTATTGCAATGGAATTTCCCAAAAACGTTTTCCGATAAAAAACAAACTCCCCTTCAAATCGAAAAAATCGAAAAAATCCAGGTCTATTATTCAAATAAAGCAATCCCCGGGCCCAGGTTCCACAAAAAAGCCCAAATCCTCAAGAAAATCCACATCCGGGACCTTCATAAAATCGAGTCCGCTGCAGTTCCCAATACCTTCTCTTATTCTATTCCTTTCCAACTCAAAGACCTCGATAATAAAGATCACTTCCTGAGTATACAGTATCAATACGGGAAGAAAAAATCTCCCCTCTGCGTCATCGCTTACTTTCGCTCCGTGGTTCCTGCTAAACCCATCGCTAACCTAAAAGTCACACTTGAAAACAAAGCCATCAAACTCCAATGGACGAGACCTACCCTTGACGAAATGGGCAAAAGCATCGCCTTCATCAGCGGTTATAACGTCTATAAGCAAATCAAACCGGATGAAACCGGGGTAACCGATGAGAAAAAAACACCCCCCAGTGGAAAACAAGAACTTCCACCCTTCATTAAATTAAACTCTTCCACTCTCCTGGGAGAATATTTCGAAGACTTAAACACCAGTGTTAACGGCACATATACTTACTACGTCACCGCCATGGTATCCAACCTCGTGGAAAGCGATACTTCCGAATACATCGCTGTGCCGGTTACAGATACCTATCCACCCGAAATTCCACCCAACCTCGTGAGTTTCAAAACTTCTAATGCCATCTACCTGAATTGGAAAGAAGTCACGGATGTCGACTTCTCACACTACCGCATATACCGGCGAACCGAAACCGAAACCGACTTTAGCAAAATCGCAGATAACATTACCGCTAATAACTATACCGATAAATCCGTGAAAAAAGAAACCATTTACTACTATACGGTAACCGCTGTCGATAAAAAGGGTAACGAAAGTCCTTTCTCTGCGATTGTAAAAGAACGATTCTAATATTAATATGAAGTCACAGGTTGCGGTTATTCGATGTGACGATTATAATTATCCATCGGTACGTTCGGCGGTCTACCGGGGCATCGACCTGGTGGGCGGCATATCGAGTTTTGTTAAACCCCATGAAAAAATTCTTTTAAAACCAAACCTATTGACCGGTGAACCGCCGGGTAATGCCGTAACCACTCACCCTATGGTTTTTAAAGCTGCCGCGGAACTATTCATGGAAAATGGCGCAGAACTTTATTACGGGGACTCTCCCGGTTTTGGAAACCCCGCTCGAATTGCCCAACAATCCGGGATTAAAGAAATAGCCGACCAACTCCATATCACTTTGGCGGATTTCCATACTGCCCAAAAAATCTTTTCCCCTGATGCCCTCCTGGCCAAACAATTATTCATTGCCGCCGGTGCACTGGACGCAGATGGTATTATCAATTTATGCAAAATGAAAACCCATGGGTTTACCCGTATCACCGGGGCAGTGAAAAACCTTTTCGGGTGTATCCCCGGCCTGCGAAAAGGGGAGTTCCACGTCAAAATGCCTGATATATTCGATTTCTCCAGGTTGCTGGTGGATATTGTCTCTTTCCTGAAACCAAGGCTGCACATCATGGATGGGATACTTGCGATGGAAGGCAATGGCCCCCGGGGAGGAAAGCCAACCCGGATGAAAGTCTTACTCTTTTCTAAAGACCCCATTGCCCTGGATGCCGTATTCTGCCGACTCATCGATTTAAACCCCGAATTTGTCCCTACGTGCACTTTTGGCCACGAAGCCTCTATCGGGACTTATAAAGCAGAAGACATCGAAATCCTCGGCGATGATATTAAGGAATTAACGAATAAAAATTTTATCGCCGTCCGCCGTCCACCCGATCGACTTGCCTCCACTCGCGGCTTCCCACCTTTTCTAAAAAACCTCGTCTCTCCCAAGCCGGTTATCGATTACCTCCGCTGCACCAACTGCGGGACTTGTGTCCGTCAATGCCCACTTCTTCCTAAAGCCCTATACCGACTGGATAATCAACAAGATCAAAAACCTCTTTTCAATTACCGACACTGCATCCGCTGCTATTGCTGCCAGGAAATGTGCCCCGAAAAAGCGATCTCCATTAAAACCCCTCTCCTGGGAAAAATCATCCACCGATAACTATTTTTTTGTGACACATTTAAAAAGCATACGTGTTGTATTATAATGAAATACTAATGCAAATAAATATGGATAGGAGGAAGACATATGATAAAACGAGTTTTTGTTTTCTTTTTAATTACCCTGTGTGAAGTATGTTTCTTTCTATCCCACATCGATGCCCAACAAAAAAAAATAGAAACCGAAATAGACAGGCCGGGGATTCGCCGCTTTATTGTCGTGGTCGGATCGAATAAAGGAGGAAAAGGCCGGATGAAACTCCAATACGCCGTTTCGGATGCGAGAGCCTTCCTGGGCGTATTGGAAAAAATGGGGGGCGTTTTCCCCGATGACAGCAGGCTCCTGGTGGAACCCGACCGCGAAACCTTCTTGTGGGAAATGGACCGCCTCAAAGAACGTATACGCCGAATCAAATCCCAGGGCAAAAAAGTCGAAATGATTTTTTATTATTCAGGCCATTCCGATGAAAAAAGCCTTCTCCTCGGGTATGACCGTGTCTCTTATACCGAGTTCAAGGATTTTATCAAAGATATCGATGCGGATGTTCGTATTACCATCCTGGATTCCTGTGCTTCCGGTGCGTTCACTTTGTTGAAGGGAGGCAAAAAAAAAGACCCCTTCCTGTTGGATAATGCCTATGATATGAAAGGCTATGCCGTTATGACCTCCAGTTCTTCGGATGAAGCCTCGCAGGAGTCCGATTTGTTAGGCGGATCCTTTTTCTCTCACTACCTCGTGACCGGTCTTCGCGGCGCGGCGGATGTGAACCAGGACGGTCGCATCACTCTTAATGAAGTCTATCAATACTCTTTTAACGAAACACTGGCTAAAACCGCTCAAACCATGAGCGGGCCCCAACATCCCAATTATAATATCCAGATGTCCGGCACCGGCGATGTCGTCATCACCGATATCCGGAAGAGTACCTCCATCTTGAGAATCTCAAAAAATGTTTCCGGGCGAATCTTTATCCATGACCAAAAAAATACCATCATCTCCGAATTTACCAAAGCCCCGGGACGTTCAGTGGAATTCGGACTGGACGAAGGTAAATACAGGATAATCGCCATTGTGGACGGTAATTTGCGAGAAGCCAAAATCCAGGCGAAACCCGGGAAGATCATCGAATTGGAAATCGAAAATTTTGAAAAAATCGATAAAATCGACACCGTCGCACGGGGAGACTTAAACTACGATGCCAATCCGTCCAAAAGTATGAGGTTCAAGCATTTTTCCCTCAATGGTAGAGGGGGAATAGCCGTAGAAAACCATGTCAACCGTGAATCCTATGTAGGAATGTGTTTGAATGGCGGTATCTCTTACCGGCTCAATCGCAAATTCTCTATCGAGTTTCTCGGTGGCTATTATCATCTACCTGTAACGGGCGGTGACTTTTCTATAGAAAGTATTCAATTCACTTTAACCGGCCGTTATCATTTTCTTGCTCCGCGCCCATTAAAACCTTTTATTAACGCTGGTTTAGGGATGATAATTCGCGAAAGGCAATTTGATGTGGAATATATTATCGGTGGGGGGGTCGAGCAGTATGTGACCAGTAAGCTCATTTTAGAAGTCAATATAAACCTGCTTGTGACCCCTGATTGGACTTTTACGGCAGCGACTATGGCCGGGTGGCGTTACCGGTTTTAGATTTTATAGTTTCTGCTTCATATCAGGCGGTGCAGTGTGGTGGCGCCAGGCAAAAACTTACATTTTGAAAAATTCCAATATAGATTGGGGTGGGACCAAAAGCGTTTTTGAAGGGGTTATTTGATGCGATTGCCCGGTTAACAAAGAGTGGAGTTAATTTTGTTATCTGCGGCGGATTGGCTTGTATATTACAGGGAAGCAATCGCAACTCCTTCGACCACTGATCTTCCCAGCGGAGGTGTTTCGCTGACCCGAAGAAAACCCGTGTAATATGAAAAGCTAAAGTGAAGACTTTCAACTTGGGTGGTTAGAACTCAAAGAAAATGCCGGCATAAATTCCATATTTATCAAAGCCGCTCTTCAAAGTCAAATACTCGAATTCAATAGTAAAACCGAAATTTTTTCGAAGCCATTGTTGATGCATTAAAGAGATGCTGAACGCATCCTGGCGGACTTCCTGGGGCACCAGTACATGAAGCGCCAGGTAGGCCTGGCTTCCACTGGAAACCGTCAGGTAGCTCCAATGCTTCTTTTCTTTGCCGAAACCCACCATGCCGAGGTGTGTATACGATACGATATTACCGGGATGGCTGTGGTTTTGAAATAACCGGTATTCCAGTACCCACGGGCCTGTATAAAGGGTAAGACCGGAAGAAAAAATAACATCCAACGCTTCATGGTAATAATCGATGTAGGTCATCCCTATTGTCCAAACGAGATTTCGCTTTTTACCGAACTTAAAATTAAAATCCTGGTCAAAACGGAATTTAGGGAGATAAGAACTTTTAGTGCCGGAAACCAGGGCCGTATACGTATAAAACCAGGGAGTCCAATCCCGTGCAGCCCCGATAATACCGATATAATCATTTCCATCCTCCTGGAAAACCGAGCCCAGGTGGATAAAATAGTTAAAGGTCGTTGACGGGGAGCCATAGTAATCGACATATAAGCTCTTCCAGGGATTTTGCTCTTCATTGGGTTTGAGGTATTCCAGCATATAGATGACATGCAGCTTATGGCGGGGTAAAGTCTCTACTTCTTCGGCAGGTTCATCCTCCTCCGGGATTTTTTGATCTTCACCGGTTTTAGTTTCGGTTTCGGTCCCGGTGGTTTGTTGTCCGCCGGGCGATGCCGGGAAGAGGACGCATGCAAATAACAGGAGTGCCAGGCCCAATATGCAGGTTTTATTAATAATCGTTTTTAACTGTCCGGTCATAATCGATTCTCTTTCCATTTAGTATCGCTTCTTTCGTCCAATCGTAATTAAGTTTTTGTTCTACCGGCAATTCGGAAATAATCCCCGCATGATTTTCATGGAAAAGGTTCCACATAAACAATGCGCGGTCGCGGTTATCGATAAGGCCATACAAAATGGGGAACAACTGGGCATAGGAATCGGGATAAAAAACAGTCCATTTGGATGGATGAATTTGAGAATCTTCGATGGCCCAGTAGAAATTACCCCGCTCGGTGTCGTAAAGTTGATCCCAGATGGCATCGCGGAGAAGCAGTTTTTGTTCTTGATAATAGGCCAGGATATCCCATTCCAGTGCCCGGCATAATTCGACGAAAGCAGAGAGCCCGCCGTAAGCTTCACAATTATCCATCAAATATCGTTCATCCTGGTCCGGTAGGGCTTCGGTCAACCCGTCTTCACCGCGTAGAAAAGGGATCACGTAAGCGACATCTTCTATTTTTTGCCGGTTCGATTCTATTAGTTTCAAATCGCCGGTGAGTTTGAAATACCGGTCGATGAGAATAATAAACGTCGCGGCGTAGCTGTCGATGGAATCGCACGATTCCAGGGAGGTTTCATCCCCGTTTTCATCGATCCGGTAATCGTACATGCTGCCGGTAAGACCGTATTTATCCGGGTAATTCAGGTGATCCAGGTACCAGAGGATATAGGTTTTTACTTTGGAGGGGGAGCTGCCTTTTTTCAGCAGGTCGATGGCCATGAGATTGATGGAGTAAGGGATTATTATAACCTCTTTTTTATCCACTTCTTTGTATAATCTTAAAATCGCCACCGCCGGGTGCTTGAGCAGAGGCGACAGGTTGTCGTCGTTATCGCCTGGGGCAACCCTGCAAGAGGCGCAGGATACAAACATGAGGCTTAACCCGCTAATGATTAATATAACCGATATGCAGTATTTTTTCATCCACATTTTCATTGATCCTCAAATAATGATAATCTTTATCTTCCGATAAATCAATCCCTTTCCAATGGACCATTTTGTATTTTCCTTTGGGTAATGCGATAACGATGCCCTTTAAACCTTCGGGATTCGAAATGTTGACGTCCAATGTCCCGGTATCCAAAGAAAAACTGGATTTTGTTTTAACGAATCGTTTCAGAAAATGGGAGAAATAACTCATGGCTTTGACCTGGACTTGACCTTGCCTGGCTTTTGCTTCGACGGAACGGATAAATTCTCTCAAAACGATGGGATAATAAGGGGGTACATCATACGAATGGGAATAGATTAAACGAATCGTTCGTTTTTCTATCACAAAAGAGAGCAGGTCGTTGAACCACTTTTGGAGCTGTGCATCGGTGACTCCCTGGCTTTTCATTTCAAAGAAGGAGGCGGTTTTACGGAAAGAAAGAACGGGGAAAGCAAAAACATTCGGGGAAATCATTTTTTTATCGAAAAAAGTACGGTTAGGGGCGGAGCCGGAGTCGCCGGCGTAATAGTAAGCGATGATACCGTTTCTTTCCAGTATACGGGTCAGGAGGGGTTGGGGATGGACCCCATTGGGTGCGGAGTATTCGATAACGGGGTAACCGGAAATACCCTGGAGGCATTGGTTGTTTTTTACGATGTACTTCTCGATATCGGCTTCACTGAAGTTGTTGTTCAAAATATTTTGATAGAACCAATTATGGCCCCAGCCGCCGTGGGAACCCAGGGTGCCATACTTTAAAACAGCTTTAAGGTAAGGTCTTCCCCTGCCGCAGGCATCGAAACCCAATTGGTCGCCGGGCCGGTCGGTAAAATCCCCGGCAGTGTTGTGAATGGAATATTGGAGATAAGGTGAAAAATACCCGTTGTTCAACATAAAAGTGAGCCCTTCCCAATCTTCTTTCCAATCGATGTGCCAATTGATGACCAAACCGCCTTTGCCGTCCGGTACATTCAGTAAGTGCGGGATTTTAACCACGTCGAAAAGGAAAGTACGAATAATGGACCGGATCATCAGGTCGTCGGAGTTCACTTTCAAGTGGCCTAGTGGGAGGTTCACATACAGCATCTTCCCGGAGAGTACTTTTTTTAAAATAATAAGGGGATACATTTCGCCCGAACTGGTTTCTCCATAAGCGTAGATGGTTTTTCGGTCCAATCGCGGTTTTCGGTCCAGGCGTGCAAAGGGAAAGACCAATTGGCCGTATGAATAACCGTTGATATAGAATTGATCGTCCAGTTTGCCGGGTGGAATTTGGAATAAATCCCCGCTCTTCTGATCTTTAAAGCGAATATATCCCGTAGTGTAAGATTTACTGGAATCCGGGGATTGGTTATAAGTAATGTAATTGATCCCCACAATATCGGCAAAAATAGCTTTGGTTCTATACTTATTTTTTAAATCCTTGGTCCCCGCATCATAGATAACCGCCACATTGCCGCCGTGTTTGAGGTATTCCTTCATCCAGGATTCAAAATCGGTGGGAAGCGATTGGGCAATATAATCGGCAAAAATGATCACGGGATAGGTTTTCACCACGTCGGCCGGCTCGGAAGCCAGTAAGAATGATGGGTATTCGAAAGAGAAAGGAACGCCTTCTTCTTCCAGGACACTTTTATAAGCTTCTCCGATATATGCGAATTCGCCCGCCTGTAATTTGTTTTGAATCAATAATACACGTATCCCGGTATTTTTAACCAGTAAGCCCGGGAGGTATGTAATCAACAAGTAAGTAACAATGGGGAAAAAGGCGATAAGGATCGTATATTTGAATACTTTACCCAACTTCATTTTAAAGCCTCCGTTGTCCAACGAAATACTATCCGGGTGGAAGTCGGTTTCGATTCTTCCGGGAATATTTTATAATAATTGCCGAATTTTTTCCAGAGTTCACGCCGTTCTTTTTCACCTGGCATAATGTGGTATAAAAGAGGGAATAACTGGGAGATACTATCCGGGTAAAGCGTTTTCCAATCCGGTGCGTATTTGTTGTCCCCGTCGATGAGCCATGAGAATTCGAGGGCGGTTTTGCGGTAGAAGTGGGTTAAAATGGCCTCTTCCAGTGCTTCCTCGAATTCATCGGTAAATTCCGGGTTGGGCCTGTCAAATTCTTCCGATAGTTCGACAAAAGCGGCGATAGCTGCGCAGCATTCGCAGTTGTTTCTCAAGTATTTTTTCGACGTGGAGGGAAGCGACCGGATCAGGCCGTCGTGTTCATCCTGCAAATAAGGAATCAAATAGGCAATGTTGGCTATTTTTTCCCAATTGGTCTCCAGGAATCGTTTATAACCCGTCACTTTGTAGAACCGGTGGAGCAGTAAAATAAAGGTGGCTGAAGTGCTGTCGACATGATCGAAATGTTTGAGGGGAACCTCCCGGCCGTCGAAAGTGACATCGTATTCATAAATACTGCCGGTCATCCCGTAAATATCCGAAGGGTTAAGATGATTAAAATACCATTGAATGTAATCCTGGCACAACTGGACCTCGGGGTTTTCTTTGTTTCGAAGTAAATCCAGCGCCATCAGGTTGACTTCGTAGGGGACCACGGTGGTTGATTTTTCACTGACGGGTGCGTACCGGTTTATGACCAGGAGCGCATGATGGAGGGGTGCTTTCTCCTTTGTATTGCAAGAAGAAAAGAACACAGCCCCCAGCACAAAGAAAAACAGGACCGGCAACATCACCAAAACGAAAAAAAATGGACGTTTTTTTGTATTCATTTTACGATACCCTCGCCTTCGGATAGTACATATCCGTATATAACTGTGTTTTTTCCCAATTCGACAAATTTCTTACCGATGATGGATTTGATTGTCCCCGGTTTGCTGATGTGTACGTTGTTACCGATGAAAACCCGGCTTTGTGAAAAAACATTTCCCATAACTATACAATCATCATCGATTTTAATATCCCCTTCGGCGAAAATATCGCCGAAAATGATCGCCGCCTTCTCGATAAAGATGCTTTTATATGATTTATAGCTCCCGTACACTGTGCAATTCTTCCGGATTAAGAGGTCTTTCCTGGCAACGAAGTTGTAATCGACAATAGAGCCGGGATAAAGAGAAATGCAGCGTTTGTTGAAATCCCATTGTTTTTCCAGCTTCGATCTTCCTTCGCCGGTATCCCAGTCGTCCGTATCGGCACAATTGATAGAGAGGAATTTATTATGGATGAACCATTTTACTTCTCTTTTTGCATATAATTCCGGCGGGTATTCGAAGTCCATATTGGGAGAACTTTCACCCGTAACGACGGGTAATGCGAAAGCCGATTGAAACCGGCACCTGGAGTGGAGTTCCAATGTCCCATTGCATGAGACGTTTCGTCCCAAACGGTTACCTGTATTTGCTGTGATATTTTTTTCGCTGCACACCCACCGGAAGACTTCGCAACCGTAGCTCAGGTGTATATTTTTTTCGCAATAGACGGACCTGACCCGTGATTTTCGTTCCAGGCGCGTTTCGCCTTTAACATAGACCTCTTTTAAAGCCACTGCTTTTTCATGCAAGTGAAAACTTCCTTTAACATAAAGCATATGTTTGGTTTTACTGTTGGCGGGAAGGGAGGTGGAGTCGAGTATTTCGACCCGTTCTTTTTTTGAAAGGCGGATGATGGAGGAAGGGGGTGGAGAATCGAGTCGCTCGACGGTATTCTGTATGATACTTTTAAAGGAATTGCCGAAATACATCGGGTCTTTGGAATAAAACATATCGATATACAGCGGGATGTCGTCTTCCGGGCGTAATAGTTCTTTTATGGCAATAAAAAAGGGGATCATAATCATGATAAAAAAAACCAGTATGGTTAGAATAATGGGAAAAGAAATAAAAGGCAGTTGAGCTGAATTCATCGGTTATCCATTCTGTTTACGGAAACGTGCCGTTTTTTGCCATTCCGGGTTTCGTTTCAGAATAATGTCCAGGAAAGCGGAAGCAGCGCCTTTGGAGATATAAAGAACGTTGAAAAGGAAGCAGAAGAAGAAGAGGGGGAGCAGTTTGATGCGGTCCGTGACACCGTCGATATACGAAGCCGTCCCGATTTGATAGAAGGGGGCGAAATTACCGAAAGAATTATAAGCAGCAACCAGGACAAAAATAAAAATGAAATCGAAGATATTCATTTCTCCCAGGAAAAATAAGGCAAGAGACACCGGTATCCCGATAATCATGATAAGAGGGATCAAGTATATCAGCAGTAAGAGCAAGCCGTCGACTTTTTCTTTAAAAGCAAGATGTTTGGACTTCAAGAGCGGTTTCAGCGATTTTAACATGACCTGGGTATGGCCCCGTGACCAGCGGGTAATCTGGCGTGCCCGCACTCCCCAATCTTCCGGGGACTCTTCATAACATTCCGCTTTATTGGCGTAAACCACTTTCCATCCTTTCAAAAAGAGTAAGAAAGTCAGTTCCGTATCTTCGGTCAGAAGATTGGGATTAAATCCCCCCATGGAGAGGGCGACATCTTTGCGAAAGCCTCCCACTGTGCCGCCGTACTGCGGGATCAGGACCATATTGTGCCGGGCTTGTTGGTCGATCTGGTAACCCCCGGAGCGTTCCATATCCAGGAGGCGTGTCAGCATATTGGTACCCGTGTTTTTGGGGATTACTCGTCCCATTACCGCACCCACTTGCGGGTCTTTAAAGCAAATGGCGATATCCCGGATTATTCCTTTGGGGGGAATATAATCCGCGTCGAAAACGATCATGATATTGCCGGTGGCGAGTGCCATCGCATCATTCAAACCATGCGGTTTACCCCGGCCCCCGGTGTCCCGGTGAAGCGGTTTGATATAGGGATATTGGGCCGCGAATTCATCCAGGATTTCCCGCGTCCCGTCTTTGGAATGGTCGTTGATGGGGATCACTTCGAATTTATCTTTCGGGTAGTCTATCTGCGTAAGCTGCGTGAGAACATCGCGGGCAACTTTTTCTTCGTTGTGCATCGGCACCAGGATCGTTACATAGTCCAGCTCGGAATCCACGATATCCTGGTAATAGAGCCGCTGTTCACCAAAAATCCGGTTAAAGGTAAAAGTAAAATGGCGGACCGTGTATACCAGCAGGATTAAAATCTCCAGTACGGTGTAAGTGCGTAAGATCAATATAGCCAGTTCCATAATTCCACGTCCTTTTGGTTTTTTTTGGCTGAGTGCGTAATACACAACGAATAACTCCCTACAATATAAATGAAATCCAAGAAAGGCCCAAACATGAAAAACATTAAGGCCATAAACAAATAAGTGGCGGATCGAAGAAAATAGAGAAAAACGATGTACCGCGCACAAGCGAATACGATTGAATAAAACAGCGTGGCCATGATAACCAGGAATTTTGAGAGTAATTTCATCCGGAAGGGCAGGAACGCGATCGTAAGAATAAACGGGATAATCACCCATATACCCACTTCCGTTTTGATGTACATTTCGGAAAAAATTTCCAGGTCATAGGGGAAAAAACCGGGGAAAAAAATAAAAAACAACGAAGAAACCAGGGTAATAAAAAAAATAAAAACAGGCCATACCCGTTTCGGTTCGATGGCTTTCTTGGAATAATAGATCACCCCGATGACCACTATCGAGACCAAAGCGACGATAATCGATAAAAGCAAAGAAGGGTATCTTCCCGGCAAATTCACGATATATGCGTTGTACATCAGGTATGGTTTGGCTTCGATTTGGATGAGTTCCGGCGACAAACAAGTGGAAAGCACAGCACGAGCAACACGGCTAATGATATGGGTGATCTGCGAATAGTGTGTCAAAATAAAGTAATCCACCAAACCGGCCAGTATGAACATCGAGAAAAGTACATGCGCGATACTATGCTGCTCGAGTTTTCGATAAGACCGATGGTAATGGATTTTGATTTTATCCGGAATCGCCTTTTGTGCACTGCGCAAAAAAACGGGGTGTTTCTTTTGCGATTGTAAAAATAAAAAGTCGATATAATTTTCCGATAAATGAACCGCTTCGTTGTTTTCTGCCATATAGTTTAATTCCTGGTTCTGAAACTATAGCCCGGATGTAATGAATAACGTCCGTTGAGAGATTGAATAGTGTCGGTTCCTTTATTGCTAACAGGTCCCACTGTTAAAGGTCAGCAACTCCACAACATCCCTCAAATTAGGCTCTTTTACTATAACATAGTTCATATCAAATTTCAATACCATATTTTAAAACAAATTTCAAGCCTTTTTAAACGCTTTTGCCATTTTCGGTTGTGTCAAGTTTTTTATGTAAATTATTTTTACGCAAGAATCGTGCCATAAAGCGTCGATTCCAATTCCGCAAGGCAGGTTTCTCGTTAAAAAAATTTATTTTCCGACTATTGAACTTACGAAAACAATATGATATATTTTCCCCATCAATAAAACAATATTGATGACAATAGGATTTAAAGCGAAATAAATAGGAGATACAAGATGAAGCTAAGAAGCATATTTATATTCTTCGGGGTACTCATTGGCCTTGGGTACTTAGGATATGTTTTGCTCCAAACTCCGATTAAAAATTACGCCCTCGACCGGGAAGCCAAAAGCCGAATCGAAGCGATTCTAAAAGGTTTCCAATCTTCCGGGGTTGAGGATAAGGTTGTAGGGAACGAGCAGACGGCTATTTGCCTTTGGGCGGAGGATATCTATTTAATTACCAATGGCGAAATCCTCGGTAAGGCGTCCGACAATTTTGACCGGTGGCGAAAAGAAAAAGGGATATTTCCTCGTATTAAAGATTTCAAGATAGTGGATGCCAAACGAATCGACGGCATCACCCCCGAAACCGTCCTGGTTACCGTGGAAATCGATGGGCAATTGCTTGCCATGCGCGTACCGAAAGGGCATCAGGTTACCTGGGATGATGTTCCAATAGGGACAACATTCGCCGCTCAACCCTCCGGGCAAAAATCTTCCTCTTCTTCCTCCTCTTCCGGTAACTCCAAAACACTGGGAGAAAAAATGCTGGATAAGAAAAATCCGAAAAAAGAACCCGCGCCAAAACCCATACGCCAGACCGGCCCCAACACCTTTTCCAACGAATAAGAATAACACGACAATCGCCCCCACTGCCGCTTATCCCCTTTCGCAATGTCGCTCCCTTTAAAACCTTTAGAGAGGATGAGTTGGGAGACCATTATATTTTATTGATATCGAAGGAGTAAAACACAAATGGTTAAAATGGACGAATATGCCAAAGAACTGATCGATTCATACAAACACGAAGAATGGGAATCCATTGAAAATAACGACGAAGCTCAAAAAAAATCCCAGGAATATGCTTCCAAGAATGTTACTATGGAAAAACAAATCAACATTAAAATTTCCTCCGACCTCATGGATGCTCTCCAGGAAAAAGCACTGGCCGCCGGGAAACCATTATCATTGTTCGTATCTTCTATTCTTCAAAGATATATCTCAGGACAATTGGCCGAATAGTAATTTAAGACCGGAACAATACAGGTTTAATGCCGCTTGATACTCATTTTGTAAATACTATCCACATAATGCTGTTTCTTTTTTAATAACCGGCGATTCATGGGAGAAAAGCCCTTAATCGAATTCTCATCCAAAACCCCCATGTACTTCCCGATAAAATCCGCAGTTAAGGTTTTTATATTATAAAAAGTCCAAAACACTTTCTTTCGAAAAGGAATTTTTAATTTGAAAAAAGCAATGAAAGCGCGGTGAAGTACCCGTGTAACAATGGCTTTAATTACCCCCAGTTTCCGGCGGACATAATAAACCCCAAATTCCGGGATACTGAGATGTTGGTCGATACACATGCGCTTCATCAAATATTTAAAACTAACCTTGTGCCAGTGGTAAAATTTGGCATTCTTCGAAATAGCCACATGCTGATTGTTCAATAACAATTTTTTGGCCAACAGCATATCTTCGCCGTAGGGAACCGGGGGCAGTTTAAAATTTAAGAGTACTTCGCGAACGGCACAGGAAGAGCAATTATCAAAATTACACAACCACCGGCGCTGCTCAGGTTTTAAAAAGTCCCAATAAAAAGGGGGAATGGGTTCGATCACATCCGGGCGGCTTTCCCACCAGTTGTTATGAATATAAGCATCGATGGGGTCGGATGTGAGTGGATTAACCTGGCAAACACCGTAAGAAACCGGGGCTTTTCGCTCCATTAACGGTTTGGTCAGGTCGGTTAAAAAATTTTTTCCAATAGGGATAATATCATCGGTAAAAAACACGACAAACTCTCCCACTGCTTCGTTCACCGCCTTCATCCGGGTCCCGCTGTGACTGAACTCGCCTTGCGGTACATGAAAAATACGCTTGTATTTAAAAGGGGTACTCTTCAAATAATCCACGGTTCCGTCTTGGGAAGCATTGTCCATGAACACTACTTCATATTCGTAAGGAAACTCTTGATCCAATAACGCTTTTACCAGTCTATCCACTACACCCATCGAATCTTTGGTCAATATCACAATTGAAAACATTATGCCCAGCATGTCGCTTTCTTCCTCTTATCCTTCACAATTGACGGTAATCCCGGAGCAGCCGGGAAAAAAAATCAATTACTTTTTTTTCAAATACGTCACGGGTAAAACACTGGCTTCGATCAAACGCTTGGTTCCCTATTTTTTGACACAATGCCGAATCCTGGATGATTTTCAACGTATAGGCGATCAATTCCGCAGTAGATCTGACCCGGAAACCTGAAACACCGTGTTCCACGATTTCCCTCTGGCCGCCGCCGTCGTAGACGATCGGGGCTAACCGGTTTTGCATGGCTTCCACGATAGTCATACCGAAATGCTCTATCAACGCAGGGTCTGTATGATCCAGGCCGCACAGGTGCCAGAAAATGGATGCTTTTTTGTAAAGCGTTTTCAACTCATCGCCGGTTATATTGAGTTTCATGTCGATATTCTGTAAACCGCTTTTTTGAATAGTGTCTTTAATGCTTTTCAAATAGTCGTTTTCGTCGGGGCTTCCCCCGGCTAAAATTAGCGTCCATGAACGGAACAGGTCCGGGAAACGGCGGTTCAATTTTATAAAAGTACGAACCATGTCCTGTTGTTTTTTACTTCCCCCCGCTTCGAAACGGGCTACCGAGAGAATAATGTTTTGTTTGGGAGCCAAATCGTTTTCAAAACAGGGAGCCATATCGACAGGGGGATAAATATGGCAGTGAGGAGAAAATTTCCATTTCTCTCGGATCCAGTGCGCTGTATAATTACTATTATAAATCACATAGGTATACCGGTGGGCATAAAAATAGTCTTTTGGCCGTCGTTCCGGGAAATGGCAGATCAATGCCGAGATGTTGGAGAGAGGGCACACTTTTTCATTCATACTATTATTAATAAAAAAATCGTAATTACCGCTCTCCCGGCTGATGATGTGAAAGGGATTGGGGATGCGGCGGTTAACCCGGCCCGGATCGATTTGAAAGCACTCACCAGTATTAAAAAAGGGGATATCGATGATTTTGATTTTACAGGCACCCAGGTCCAGGTGATACCATTCTTTGATGTTCTCATGGGTAACGGGGCGATTGACTATCAACGTCACGTCAAATAACTCCTGGAGCGCATGGGCCGCAGTAAAACCATATTTTTGTCCCCCCCCGATAATGTGGCCGGTATGATCGTAGAGGGCTAACGATGGCTTTCGCACTCCCAGTGCAACTTCGCTCCGCAATAAGACATTATACGCCGATTGCACCCCCCACCGCCGGGAAATATATTCTACGGCTTTTTTTAATTCAGCCACATCCATAGGAGAGCGTGAGATTATTTTTTTAATCGGTTCCAGGTCTATTTCTTTCATTTTTCAATCGTTGCAACTCCTCACACACAAACTCGTAATCCTCTTCCAGGGTTTTTAATTTGTCTTCCAATTCCTTGATTTCCCGCTCATTGCGACGAGAACGGATAAATGCAGCCAGGTGAAACATCACCGTCTGTGCGTTGAACTGTCGCTGCTTTTCCAAAAGGCTATTGGTATAAAATCCCGTGATTTTCATGATCAGTCGTTTGAACCACACGATGGGTTTACCCAGCCACCGGCGATGAGAAGAAATAGAATGAACATCGGGGCGCGTATCGATATCGTCATTCAAAAAGGATAAACGGTTTCCCATTTCATTATCCAATTCCCTTTCGGACAGTTCCCATAAATCCACGGGGAAATCTTTATCGATACGGTCTTTTAAAAGTTCATCGATGCCGTGAACCTGTTCTTTTTGGCGATATATTTCTTGTTTTAACCCGTCGATTTCTTTCTGAATATCTTCATCCATGCCTTTATCCTGGTTTTTCAGTGCGTTAGAGTCAGAGAAAAATAGTATCATTTTTTCCCCATTTAATCAAGCCCGGTTCAATAGCTATTTTCAAAATTAAAGCTGCGGCAAATGCTATTTATATCCTTTTAAAAATGTGTCGGTATCGATGACATCCGCATAATTACGGGAGAGAGAAGCTAAAGTGGAATAGTGCACATCTTCGGCGCTAACGGTATGGGTGCCGAATTTTAAGGCACGGGTGGCGCACGCATCGTGAATCACAATGCACTTGAATCCGAGATCATACGCGGCCCGGGTTGCTGCCTCAACGCACATATGGGTTTGCATCCCGCAAATCACCAGCCGTGTCACGTGCTTTTCCTTCAAATAATCCAGTAGGTCTGTATCTTTGAAACTATTGGCGTCGTTTTTGGAGATGACTTTTTCTCCGTCGATGGGTTGCACATCGGGATGAATCTCAGCCCCGTCTTTTGCATTGTGCCGGACATGAATCACCAATTGCTTATCCTGCCGGGATTTTTCAAGCAATTTTCGGGCGTTTTGCCCGGCTGCTTCGGGATTCACCAGGGGAAGTGCACCCCCGGGGTAATAAAACTTCTGCACATCGATTATCAATAGTGCGGTGATCGATTCATCATTCTTTTCTCCCTTCGGATGAAGGAGAAGAGTGGAACCGAGAAAGAAAAAAGCGATTAAGACGATAAAATAAGGTACTAGATATTTCATGGTTCACCTGTTCTTGTTTCATTTGGGATATATTTTAGCATGATCCGGGGAATAGCACAATCCGGCCACACTACGTGTGGAATTATTATGGCGCGACGCGTCAGCCGCTGCAGGTTGATCTTTTTATAATACGTGGATTCTCTTCTCCCTGTGCTCCCCCAAAAAGGGAAAAAGGGGACAGTCAAGAATGCCACTAAGAACTGGCTAAATATATAAAATATCTTTCTATAATCAATATACCTTGCCATTATTTTTAAAATAAATCAAAAAGCACTGGACTCCTTCTCAAGATTGTGCTAAAATTTATTGCATGGAGTTAATATCCGAGCTTTACCTGCAAGGCCGACGCC
>Ga0209593_10000235_pt1 | contig 28889 bp, 19 predicted proteins | sample PPLLaktember2015_3_FD_187260 | JGI IMG/M metagenome (GOLD analysis project Ga0209593, IMG submission 187260) | Freshwater sediment microbial communities from Prairie Pothole Lake near Jamestown, North Dakota, USA - PPLs Lake P7 Core (6) Depth... | ecosystem: Environmental > Aquatic > Freshwater...
ATGAGTTGATCTGTTGCATTCCGGCTCATGGAGGAAACACCATTGAAATTTTCAAATATCTGACCCAATTCATCTGCAAAAACGCAGCGGATGAAATGAAGGTAAAGGGTTTCAAATATCGCCGGGGCACTTTTCTCCTTATCCATGAAGAAATCCCATTCCTGCAACAGGATCAGCGCCTGTTTTTCAACTTCATTCCATTTTTTGCTGTTTGCCAGGACCGGTAAAAAAACGGCCATGTACTTTTCAGCCAGTTTTGAATAATGGTCAAGCTGCATGGTCTTAAAATCCTCTACCGTTAAAACCGATTTCTGAGATAAAAGTTCGGAAATCCTTTCATACCGGCTTGGCAGGGAATACCACGATCCGATATGATGAGGATAGTTATCCGGTGCCGTGCGGTTATTGGCCGAAGCGACATATCCGGTGGCAGGGTTGAATAAATGCGGTAGTTCTTCAAAAGGAACATATCCCTGCCAGTCATAGCCATCTGTGTGTCCCGGAAGGATCCCAAAAGGAATATCCCTGTTTCGCACAGGCACGCCGGCGGCACAATACAAGCCGATATTGCCTTTTTTATCGGCATAGGCTATATTCTGGCTGATGGAGGTAAAGGTCCTGAGGGCTTCTGTAAAATCCTTCCAGTTGTTTGCCCTGTTCAGCATCATCACCGTCCTGAATTCATCGCTTTTTTCCGCTCCTGCCCAATGCATGCTGACCGTTCTGCCCGTGATATGCCTGAAGGAAGATACAACCGGGCCACGGTGTGTAAACCGCAGTGTTTTTTCAACTTCATTCTTCCCGGATGTCCTGATAATCACCTTCTTTAATTCAAAGTTCTTCCATTGCCCATTGAATTCATACTGTCCTGAATCGGCAGGATTGATCTTTTCTTCATAAAAATCGAGGTTATCCACATATGTATTGGTCATTCCCCATGCAATGCTGTCATTATGCCCGCAAATTACAAGAGGCGAACCCGGGAGAACCACTCCCGTAACGTTCAACTTCCCCGGTACTACCTGGTGCATTTGGTACCATATGCCGGGTATATTAAGGCCCAGGTGCATATCATTGGCCAGCAAAGGCATCCCCGTTTTACTTTTTGTTCCTGAAACAACCCAGTTATTGCTTGCTTCAAGAATATCCACGCCAAGATCCTTGAGGAGTCTTGTATTCAGCAACATATCCGGGCCCGGGATACCTGAAATGCCCAAAGGACTACTGCCCGGGAATACGGCTGGCTGTGGCCTTTGCAGGTCGGGCAAAAGCTGACCATATCGAACTGAATCAACCACATTACGGATATCCTGCAATAAAATTTCACTCCAGCCTGCTTTCAGATCCCACGCCATGTATCCGATCATATTCAGTGAATTGACCGGTTTCCATGTTTCCGGCCTGTACTTCAGTATAGCGAATTCGGGTGGCAGCCGCCTTTCGTTTGCTTTAATATATTGGTTGATCCCCTCTGCAAATGCATTGATCGCTTCAAGGCATTTTTCATCCGAGCCCGCCAGGATCTGCTCTGACTTTTCGGTAAACCGTAACGCCCTGAGAAGCATATCCGTGTCGACAAATTTTTCTCCAAATATTTCGGACAGGCGGCCTTCCGTTACCCTTCGCAACATATCCATCTGCCAGAGCCTGTCCTCAGCCAGGAGATAACCTGTAACAAGGTACAGGTCATGTTCATTAAGGGCATAAACATGGGGTATGGCAAAGCTATCGCGATACACGTCCACGGGGGCATGAAGACCCTTAAGGGAAAGATCCTTATTATAATCCGGAACCGCGCGATGGGAGAGGTGTCGTACAAACAGGAGCGCTGCAATAAGGATCACGATAAGCAGAACCAAAAGTGCCAAAGCAATTCTCTTCAGGATTTTCATGGATTTTATTCTGAATTTGTTGATGGTGTACTGAAAATCAGCTGAATTAAAAATAGAACTTTTTTACTTCATCCTGTCGCGTACATGATTAAAAATACTAATTTAGTTGCGGAGGACCAAACTTAAAGCCTTTATATTTATGAAAATCAAGACATTAATTGTAGTAATCAGTTATATGATATCGCTGTTGTCACTTAACGCTCAGAATGCCTCCGATACCACGAAAGCAGCAAAAAAGGCCGATAAGATCAAAAAGGGATGGAATTTCGGGGGATTGCCGGTTATAGCCTATGATTCTGATATTGGGTTCAAATACGGGGCTTTGGTAAACGTTTTCCACTATGGGGACGGATCGGAGTATCCTAAATACAGGCATTCATTGTTCTTTGAATGGTCACGGACAACAAAGGGCAGCGGTATTAACCAGTTTACCTATGATTCTGAACACCTGATCCCGGGTATAAGGGTATCTGCCGAAGCCAGCCTTCTGACAGAACAATCTCTTGATTTTTACGGGTTCAACGGATATGAATCCGGTTACATGGCCTATTTTGAAGATGATCAAAGCCCCCTGTATCTGTCCCGCATGTTTTATAACCAGGAGCGTAAGCTTACGCGTCTGAAGGCTGATTTCCAGGGCAAAATCACCGGACCGAAATTCAGGTGGTTTGCAGGTATTGAATATAACCATGCCCGGATGGCAACGGTTAACATCGGAAAGTTGAATAAAGGAAAGGATACGGAGGATTTACTGCCTGACACGGCACTTCTGTTTGACAAATATGTTGAATGGGGAATTATTCCGGCTGATCAGGCATATGGAGGCAATACAACCTTGCTGAAAGCGGGAGTTGTGTACGACACAAGGGACATAGAAGCCAACCCCATGAAGGGAATATGGACTGATCTGCAATTTTTGATGGCTCCATCATTCCTTGGAAATGATAATCTTTCCTACACCCGGATTGCGTTAACGCACCGGCAGTATTTTACGCTGGCACCCCAGGTATTATCGCTGGCTTACAGGTTGAGTTACCAGGCCAAACTGGGCGGTACAATGCCCTATTATATGCTTCCCTTCATTTATAATACAGCCCCGGCCTTAACACGTGACGGGCTTGGCGGGGCAAAAACAATCCGCGGGGTATTGCGCAACAGGGTTGTCGGTGATGATTTCGCATACGGCAATGTTGAATTGCGCTGGAAATTCCTTCGGACCCTGATCGGCAAGCAGAATATTTACCTCGCATTGAGCGGCTTTCTGGACGGAGGCATGGTTACGGGCAAATACAATTTCGATAAATCAGGCATCCCGGAAAACGAAGAGCTGGCCAGTAATTTGTTTGCCGGGGGAAAGGAAAAACTACATCTTGGAGCCGGGGGTGGCATTCACATTGTAATGAACCAGAACTTTGTTGTGGCGGTGGATTACGGCAGGGCCCTTGATCCGGAGGACGGAGAGAGCGGATTGTATATCGGTCTGAATTTTTTGTATTAGAAGGAGGCTGTAGGCCGAACACCGAACACTACTGACCGCTGTCTATAAATTTACCCGATTTATAAATAAAATGTAAATTATTTCCACATCCCAATAATTAGCTTACTTTTGTATTGATAATCTAATTACTTTTTTATTTATTTATTCTATGAACATCTATGTAGGCAATCTTCATTTCAATGTCAGTGAAGATGAATTAAGAAAAGCTTTCGAAGAATACGGAGAAGTAAGTTCCGTAAAAATTATTTCCGATAAATACTCCGGAAGGAGTAAAGGCTTCGGCTTTGTGGAAATGCTTAATGACAAGGAAGCAAAGGAAGCTATTGACAATCTTAATGGCACTGAAATCAAGGGACGCAGTGTTAACGTCAACCAAGCCAGGGAAAAAGAAAACAATTCCGGCGGCGGAAGGAATTTCAGATCAAGATCTTAAGGTTATTGAAACAGTTCTTTAACTGTTTCCGAAAACAAAGTTCCAAGGGGTAGTATTTACTTCACGCAGGTAAAAAAACCTAACCCGGGATGTGTATCACATACCAGGTTAGGTTTTTTTGTTGGCATCAGAAGCTGAAATCAACTCCTATACCAAAGAAGATATTGTCTTTATAATAGGTATCAGTGATGGTCACATTCATTTCCGAATTTGGGATAATGTGTGTTGATCTTTTCGTCCCTTCCTGGTATGCGGTATACGATCCGCCGAGGTTCACCATGAAGTTTTTGGATATCCTGTATCCGAAACCAAATCCAAAACTGCTTGAGGTAAGACTGAAGCTCAGATCCGACTGATAATCCTCCGATACGCCGGTTTTTGCCAGTAAATAACCGCCACTTACCAGGAATTTCTCGGTAATATCATATTCCAGTCCAAATGCAAGCTCATAATAATTTTTATCGATCACCTTATCGTTGCTGACTGCTTCACCTGTTACATCCAGTGTTTTGCCATAGTTGGCGTTCCTATCGAAGTAATAATGGAATCCCGCAGAAACAGCAAGTTTCGGGATGAGCCGGTATTTTGCACCAACGGACAGCAAAGCCGGCATATCACTGTGGACAGTGGAATCCGGAACAAACATCCCGGCGCCATCTTTGCCTTCGCTGACATTTTGTTCCAGGTTAAGTTTGGTCTTGAATTCATATTTCAGCCCAATATTCAGTTTATCTCCGATTGCAATGTTGGCACCCAATATGGGTGTGAATCCGGTTCCTGTTTCTTCGGCATCAACTTCAACATCTGCGGTTGCTGCATCAAACGCTGCTGCATAGCCGTTCAGGGTTGCCACCTGTATTGCAGGTAAACCGTACGCGCCTGCTACAGCGCGGAGATAATCACCCGGCTTATATGAACCGGCAGGAACATCATAAAGGGGTGCGGGAGGTTCGGTGGGACTTGCGTTGATCTGAACATCGTGTATATGACCTTTATAGGTATTTTTGGCCACAACATACCGTGCACCACCGAAAACCGAAAATATTTCGTTTATTTTATAGGAAAGTCCGAGCTGATATCCGAAATATACAGAGGTTCCTTTAAAATAGATATCGGCATTATATCCTGTTATGTTTCTGAATTGCGGATCAAATCCATATCCCAGAGGCTGGTCCATGCCCAGGGCTGCATCGAGGGGTGCAAGCGCCACCTGCATTACCGGTACCAGGTCAGCGATGGAAGTTTCAAAGGACGGTAAACCTGTTTTAAATTCGGCGCCACCACCTCCGCCGACGGGATTAAATCCAAATGATACGGCCAGTCTGCCTGTTTTCCACGCAGCATAAAACCCTGGAAAAACAGGAGCTTTCACATCTCCATAATATTTTTTTGGTGAAGGTGCCAGGAACTGATAATTGTCCGTAACATCCTTATTCTGAAAAATGGTCTGGCTGTTCAGGGAGAAATGGAATCCATCATTTAGCCTGACCAGACCTGCGGGATTGTAATAAACGGCGTCAATGCCGGTTGATGCATCCCGTACGAGGGTTCTCACCCAGTAAGCACTCTGATTGGTGTTGGTTACGATGCCACCGCCAGATAGCATAAAAGCAATACAAATAAAGAAGTTGGTTAAAAGGAGTTTTTTTTTCATGGCATGTCCAAGTATGGTTAATTAATGCAAGTATATACAATTCCCGCATTAATGCAAAAATCTGAAACGAATGCGTATCCTTTGCCTGGTATTTTGAACTGATCAGGTTCAGGTGTACAAGTATTTGCTTGAATTTCAGAAATTAAGAATAAACCCTGATTATTGAGTCTTTTTCGATCTGACAAGAATTACCCAATCCTGGGATTCATCGGAAGGGGGTTGACCCAGGGATACTTTACCGGGACCTTTAACCTCTGTCAGACTACCTTTTTGTAAGATTCCACCCTCGCGGGGGTTGAACCAGTGTATGTTAAAAGATGAAATCAAATTATCCAGGTTAAGTACGGTTGACCCGCCCTGGTGTAAGAAAATTACATATATATCACCGGGCCTGGCAAAACAATATCCCGGGTTGCCATCATCCTTGTTTTCTAAGAGGTTGTCGGCATTATTCATTTCCCAAAACGGAATATCATTGTCATAAAAGAAACCCAGTGCAATGCGGCAATAATCCCAGCTCCTGTCACGGCTGCGCCAATCTTCGCATCCAAGGTCATTCTGGGGTAGGGTGTAACCGAAATAATATTCGACTCCTGATCCGCCTGCCAGCAGTACACCCCACAACACATATTTACGTATTTCATCCAAAGTATAAGGGGTCCCATTTTCAGGCCTGGCAATTCCGTTGAATGATCCGTAACCCGGATCAGGAGGAACACCTGTATAATGCGGATTCTGTTCGTCATTGGCTACAACCCACATTTTACCGGCCTTTTCAGATTCAGTAAGCCAGTGATGTATCCTCTCGTGTGCTGAAAACCAGCTGTTCTGTAAGGAAGCACCGGTCAGTGCTGATGAATCTCCCAGTAAACGTGTATATACGCTGTCCTGCCATTCAGGATAGGTGTGAATCACCAAATGATGGTGATAGGGATCGATGTCATGGATATACTGGGCCATAGCTCTTTGCTGACCGGGTTTCTGGGTATTCTCTTCCCCGAGGTTCCAGTTTAAGGCGAGTTCATACCCGTACCGGGCAACTAATTCACGCAGATAAAGCTTTCGTTCAATGCCCAGGTCACCACCATCCAGTGATGTTGTGACATGTGCACTGTCGCCGCTGTTGTTGTCATCATTTTCTGTTTCCTGAAGTTTAAAGTGCAGGTAAAGGCCAATTTTCTGTGCATGATCGAATACGATCTGCCATTGGTCGAGTTTGGAACAATCGTAATGAAATTTATCATTCCGTGAAATAAATGGCCATACGTCATCTCCATCGCCGCCGGCATTGTAAGTAAGGAATGAGAAAGCATTGCAGCCTTTTCCTGCAAGATAATTCAATGCCCCGATAAGACCTTTTCCCTTTCCGTCTTTCCACGAAGTATCGCCGGTCTGCCAGTCAGGTATATGTGGCTCCCATGTTTTCAGGGGTGAGGTGGTTGCCTCATCATCGCGTATCATACCGGCATTTTTGTTTGAACGGGTTCCGTCAAAGTCAACATAGGCAAGCAGGTTCTCCGGTGAATCCGAACCCGCTTTTAGAAAATACTCTCCTGTACCGGCAAATTGAAGGTAGCGCTTACCAGTGTATTGCAAACGGCCATGTCTGCGAAAATCGCGTCCGGTTTTATCCGTAGGCAGGACGGTAAAACTGCCCCTGGACTTATAAACATTATCTGCATTATCAGCTGAGGCATCATCAACGGCTGCCTTTTTACCTGCAACGATGTAGACTTCATATTTCCATCGTCCTGGTTTATCGGGCGACAGGTGAGCACGCCATTTGTTACCACTTGCTGCCGAGGTTTGCGCTGCATTGCCGTCAGCTGCAAAATACCCGGGTACTTTATAAATGGGGGAATCGGATTCATGCATGAACCGAACTGTCATCCGGTAATCCAGGAAGGGATTTGGTGAAGTGTCAGATTCAGTGGCAAAAGGGCCGTCAACCGTTAAGGTAACTTTATGCCATTGCCTGAGCTCGCCGGTGATTTCTGTTTCATTTTTATTAAAATTACAGGAATTCAAGGATATGATTCCAATTAGGGCTGCCAGGGTGTTTATTCTTTTCATTGTAAGTCGGGATAATTATTTTTTTAATAATCTTTCACAAATTAGGGAAAATTGTATTAAAATACTATCCGGGTGAGATTTTTTGCATACCGGGTTTTAAATTCCTTAATTATTAAAAGCCGCAAGTAATTACAGTGTAAGCAATTTATCAGTATATTAGTATTTAATGAGGATATGACATGAAATGCAAACCGTATTGAGAATTGGCACTATGGGTAAATCAGGCATCAACCGCAGACTATTGTTTGCACGCGGATTGTTATTTATACTGATTTTGCCGGCTTTGATGATCTACGCAAATTACATTCCCGACCGGGAAGGGTTAATAAAAGTACTGATCCTGAGCGGCAGGAATAACCATGAGTGGCAGAAAACTACTCCATTGCTCCTGACATCCTTTAACGAGTCCGGGTATTTCGCTGCAATGGTTTCAGATAAGCCGGAGACACTGAATTATGAAGAATTGAAAAAATATGATGTTATAGTTAGCAATTGGAATTCCTGGCCTGACAATGATTTTCGTATGGCCCCGGAATGGGAGAATGATTTTCTGAGGTATGTAAAAGAAGGAGGCGGTGTTGTATCCATTCATGCAGGGGCTTCTTCATTTTATGCATGGAAAGAATACTATCAGATTGGTATAGGCAGATGGGGAAAAGAAACAAAACACGGAGAGCAGACAAAGGGGAAAGTGGCCGCATTTGATCCTGTACACCCCATAACGAAGGGAATTGGCAATTTTTACATAGTTGATGAGATCTGGGAAAAGGCGGACATCTATCCTGGTGCCAAAGTGCTTGCCGTTGTTTCAGCTACGGACAAAAAGGATGGCCATATGATAAGCGAACCCGCTGTTTTTGTGAACCAAACGGGCGATGGACGCTGCTTTTACACCACGTTGGGGCATAATGAACGGGCATTATTGAATACGGGTTTAAAAACCATCCTCCTGAGGGCGACACAATGGGCTGCATACAGGGAAATTACAATTGAGGTGCCTGCAGTATTAAAAGAAGTGCCGGTTTTTTCCTTAGGAAATCCGCACTGGATGCAAACCGACACATCTTTGGCATTAATGAATGGTACGGATATTGTTTGGCAATACAATTTCAACAATCGCTTTGGAAAACCATATTTTCACCCTGTCAGGGCGAAAAATTCGATAATAACCTGTGTCAGCCCGCCTGATCATCCCTGGCACCTGGGGCTTTGGTTTTCATGGAAATTTATTAACGGGATAAATTACTGGGAATACCTGGAAGGTTTAAAACCCGGCGTTTCGGGTTACCGGTCAGAAGGGATCACAGAAATAAAGAAGATAGTTCTCAATAAGAAAACCGATTATTCAGCCGATATACTGATGGATCTGGTGTACCATCCGGAAAACGGGGGTAGCGTTCTGAACGAGAAGAGAAATATCAACGTTACACCTCCTTTGCGTGATGGCAGTTATTACATTGATTTTGATTACAATTTCAAAGCTCTGGCTGATGAAGTTGTTCTTGACCGCACACCAATTGAAGGAGAACCTGAGGGTAAATCCTGGGGCGGCTATGCGGGGCTATCCATCCGCTTTAGCCAGGATTACACTTCGCCGGTAGTCATTGCCCCGGCGGACACTATAAATTTCCGTAAAAACGATTGGATATACATGGGTTTCAACACCCTGACCGGCGAAAGAGCGGGGATATCCATACTGCACAATCCGGCATACACCACTGCATCAGCAAGCTGGTATGTTATCAGTAATCCGGAAATACCGTTCTTTTATTATAGCCCGGCCATTTTATTTGACCGTAAAATTATCCTTAAAAAGGATGAAAGCCTTCATCTGAAATACCGCGTATGGATATTACCCGGCACTGTCCAAAAATTGGATTTGCAGGCCAGGTTTGATGAATATAGTAAAGAATAACCGGTCATCTTGTACTCAACATAATATCAACAGGATATGAAAAAAATGGATGAAAATAAAAAGGGCTTTTCCCGGAGGGCATTTTTAAAGGATTCTTTTACAGGGGCAATCGGTGTTGCCCTGATGCCTGCAATTTTACCATCAATGGAAAAATGGAAGGGAGCAAATGACAGGATTACAGTAGCTCATATCGGAGTGGGGGACAGAGGCAGCGGTGAAATGATGTCCTATTTCTTACCGTTGAGAAATGCAGTTAATATTGCAGTTTGCGATGTTTATAAGAGCCGCCGCGAAGAAGCTGTGAACCATATCAGTGATTATTACAAAAAGAACAACCTGGCATCCGTGGATTGCAAATCATACCTGGATATGAATGACGTGTTTCAGCGCAGGGATATTGATGCCGTGCATATCACCACGCCCGATCACTGGCACGTAAATGCTGCAATAGGCGCAGCCCGTGCCGGAAAACACATCATGCTGGCGAAACCATTGGGATTAAGTTATCCTGAATACCTGACGCTGAGTAAGGAATTGGCAAGTCATGATGTGCGGTTTCATTACGGAACACAACAACGCACTTTTGAGCATATGCAGCTTGGCTACCAGATGATCAGGGATGGCCTTATCGGTGAAGTTGAACGGGTTGATGTATGGTCCCCCGGAAAAAATGATGTCAGCTCGCCGGTTTGCAATGAGGTTCCTGTACCGCCGGATTTTGATTTTGACCGGTGGACCGGTCCGGCTCCCATGAGACCTTATTGCCCTGACCGTGTCACCAATAACAGTTCATGGTTCAATTATGATTACAGCATCGGATTTCTTGCCGGCTGGGGTGCCCATCCGCTCGATATTCTCGTGTGGATATTAAAGGATAAAGTATCCGGACCGTACAGCTGTGAGGGAACAGGAAAGTTCTGGCCTTCCGGGGGATTGTACAATAATATCCTGTCCTGGGATGTCAGCTATAAGTATCAAAAGCTGGATGTGCATTTCGTAAGCATCGATGTCGCCGGTCCTGTTTTAAGCCACCGCAAAATCAAGGAAAACAACGGAACCACCTTTTATGGAACAAAGGGATGGATCTCACTGAGCCGTTCGTCAGCACAATCTGATATTCCGGATATTGACCGGAAATTGAACAATTTCCCGAAAAATAATTACGGAATAGATTCTGAGAATAATACCATGGGTAGTGTATTTCTTGATATAATCCAGGGCAGGCAGAAGGAATTGTGCCCGCTCGATGAGGCAATTATTTCAGATACAATCAGCCACTTGGGTGATATTGCCATTCGCATGAAGCACAAGGTAACCTGGGATCCGAAAAAGGGGGAGGTGATCAATGATCCGGAAGCCAATAAATTATATGTCAGGGAGATGAGATCTCTCTACAAGGTGTAGATCCGCCGCGAATGCCTGACATACTTCATATCCCATCGGAAAGATATCCTCCAGGTGTATCTATGTATGATGGAGGCTATAGCTATGGAAACTGATCAATATTTCGCATACTCCTGCAAGGTATCCCACATCGCCCAAAAATTTTCAGGGGGTACATCATCCTGAATGTTGTGGACCGGTGCAAAAACAAAACCACCGCCCGGAGCCAGGATATCCATGATCCGCTTCACTTCATCGATAACCTGTTGCGGATTACTCTGGTTGAGGGTGGATTGGGTATCCACTCCTCCTCCCCAGAAAGTAATCACATCGCCAAAATCATGTTTCAATTGCTTCAAATCCATTCCGGCTGCAGAGAACTGTACAGGATTTAAAATGTCCAGGCCGGCTTCAATAAAATCGGGAATTAGCTCACGAATGGCGCCGCAACTGTGCATAAACGTTTTCACATGGGGCAGGCGTCTTTTCACATGGGTAAAGATGATCTTAAAACGGGGAATAACCAGTTGCCGCAAAATATCCGGATCAAGGATCGTGGTTTTCTGAGACCCCAGGTCGTCGCACTCAGAAATAACCTGTATCTTCTGTTCATTTCCGGTTTCTATGGCCCAGTCGATAACGGCGTCCCAATATTGCAGCTTATCTTCCAAAATAATATCAAACAGGGCTTCGACCCCTTCAGGATCTGTCATCGTATCCATAAACCAGTTTTCATAACCCCGGATACGCAGGCTGTTTTCGGTTAAACCTGCTGTATTCCGGTCAGCAATTACAAGGAATTCGCCGACCTTACCAATTTGTTCATTCAGACTATCGCGAAGAAATTTAATGTAGCCGTCCCAATCAGTCCGAGGCAATAAATGCAAGGAACCGGATAAGGATTCGGCCTTTTCAATAGGTGATGAACTCAAATGAAAATAAAGATCTTTGCCGGCTGCAAATTTCCAGTCACAACCATAAAAATCGGTCACTTCTATTAAGTTGCCATTCACCCTTTTTCTGTTTTGATAATCAAAAATCCGGTGCGCGCCCAACCGTCGGGTATCCGATTTTAAAATAATTAAATTCTCTTCGCTGGGCGTTACTATTTGCTGGATCGGATCAATATCGTCGTTACCAATTTTACATGAAAGTCCGCGGAACTGCATTGCCTTCAAATAGGCATTTTTTGTAATCGCTGTAACTGTGGTTCCAGCCAGATCATAGGGAATACGGTCGGGTTCCCTATGATTTAATGTGGTTTGAATCCTCTCTTTGCTGTTCATTCCGTTATCACTAAATATTAATTGTTTTTATTTCGGGTATCAGCAGATGGAGGATAAACAGAGCAACCAAATATCCGCTTCCGGCCACTGCAAAAGGAATGGCATAGCCGTCTATGCCGATATTCTGGAGGATTTTCCCCACAGAAAATGCTACAATTGCACCTCCCACTGCTCCTGCAAAGCCGCCAAACCCAGCTACCGAGCCGGTTGCTTTTTTCGGGAAAATATCCGTCATCAGGCTAAACACATTGGCGGACCACCCGCAATGGCCGCCTGCAGCAATGGCTATCAAACTCACTGCAAGCCACATATTGTCCGTGTGGGGCACCAAAGCCACAGGAACAGCGAACAAAGCACAAGCCAGTAAACTGAATTTACGTCCTTTGTTCAGGCTGAAGCCCATTTTCATAAATTTGGACGTAAGCCAGCCAAGGAAAATGCCCAACCCCCATGAGACAAGGTAAATGGAAAAGAAAGGCAAGCCTATTTCTTTCAGATTAAGCCCGAATTTTTCATTTAGAAATTTAGCACCCCAAAATAAATAAAACCACCAAATGGGGTCGGCCACAAATTTTGCTATGGCAATGGCCCAGGCTCCGCGATGGGGAAGAATGTCTTTCCAGCGTACTTTCCCGGTATTCTCATCCACACTGCTATCGGAATAAATATAAGCGAGTTCTTCTTTCGAAACATCCTTACTTTGTTCCGGTTTTCTGAAATATACCAGCCAAAGTACTATCCAAAGAATACTGATCGGAAACGTCCACAAAAAACCAACACGCCAATTATTATAACCAAGTACCAAGGGAGGAATTATCAAAGGGGACAGGATGGTGCCCATGTTGGCCCCGCCATTGAAAATCCCTACCGCCAGGGCACGGTCCTTTTTAGGGAACCACTCGGCTACTGCTTTAATTGCTGAAGGGAAGTTCCCTGATTGTCCGACTGCCAGAGAGAAACGGGCTACGGCAAACCCGACCCAACTTCGTGAGAGTGCATGTCCGAGTGCTGCAAAGCTCCAGATGCCTATCGAAACAACATAGCCCTTTTTGGTCCCAATGCGGTCAATCAATCGTCCCATGAGAATAAAGCAAATGGCATAAGCGATCATAAATATACTGTTGATGATGCCATATTGTTCTTCAGTCCATCCTATGCTTTTCTGAAGTTCAGGGGCCAGTATCCCTAATGCAGAGCGATCAATATAAAGAATGGTGGTTGCAGCAAAAAGCAGACCCAATATAATCCAGCGAAAGTTTGTTTGTCTGTTTTTGTTCATGATAAATGGGGTTTGTCGGATTATCACAGCTTCACAAACGTCCCGGTACGATACATTCTAAACAACAGAAGCCAGATAATAGCAAGAGCAGCTGACGCCGAGACGAAATCGTCCCATGGCCGAATGCGTGGAAGCAATCCACCGACGAAGATATTCCCAATCAGCTTGAAATTGAATAGCATGATTGCGATGTATACAGAAATCGAGTTCATCCCTATTACGGTAAAGAAAAATGCCCATCGGCGATACTTTTTTACTTCTATGATCCAAAAGAACAGTGCCAGCATTAAGAAGCTAAAGCCACCTGATACAAGCACGAAAGAACTGGTCCACAGCAGTTTTATAACCGGCAAGATCATGCCCCAGAGCAAACCTAACAGGACACAGGTAGTTCCGATGCCCGCAAGTACCATCACTTTGGTTCTGTCAGAATAAGATAACATCAGGAGACGCCCTGCCAGCACTCCTAACAATACCGATGAGGCAAATCCCATGTAGCTGAGGAACCAGGTATTTTCTCCACGGTGAAATCGGCCCAGTATAATCTGATCCACCCAGGTAGCTATATTGCCCTCAGGAGTGAGAACACCTGCGCCGATGCCTGGCACCGGGACCAACTCGAGTACTGCCCAATACACCAGAAGAAAGATAGCGATCACGACGCCGTGCATCTTTGGTCGCAATTCGGTAGCCACAATAAAAGCAATCAGGTAACCTGCTGCAATTCCATGTAACACACTATAACATGGATAAAGTTTGTCAAGATCATAGTAAAGGAGCCCTCCCTGTACGATCATCCCGAGAATGAAGAGAATAACCGCACGGCGCAATGCATGAAGATGCAAACTGCCTTTCGATTTACCTTCTGATTTCCGTTTCTCAATTGAAAGCGGGATTGAAACTCCCACAATGAACATGAACAACGGCCAGATAAGATCAAAGAAATGCAGTCCCTCCCAGGATACATGTTCGAATTGAGGTGCCAGGGCTTCAAACGGGCCACCCAACGCTTTTATAAGTCCGGTAATGATTGCACTTCCCCCGATAATCCAAAACATGTCAAAACCACGTAAGGCATCCACGGACATCAGCCTCTTTGACCGGGGAAGATTTATACCTGTTTTTTCCAATGAAAGTTCACGTTGATTATGGGTATCATCCTATTTGACTATTCTTTAAAATTACAATAATCTTTGATACTGTGCGTAAATCATCAGGTAACTGATTTGCCAGATCTGGCAACTTCAAAATGATGAAGGAAATAGAAATCAACTAAATACAAAATTATAACCATGCCTGCTCCCGGTGGTTTCAATCCCAACCACATTATACAAATCGGAATGCGAGACTTTATTCAGAGCTTGCAATATTCTACATCATTAATTCTGATGTTGGGCCCGTAGGTTCAGACGGGGCTAACTTATTTTCAAGTTCTTTCCAGAATTTGTCTAAAAATCCCTCTGTGTAATCGTAAGAAAAGTTGAAAAACGGCTGATTACCTTTTCTAACATTCCATTTTTCTAATTTACCATTCCAATTTATCATTACTTTTAATGAACAAAGCCCACCCAATTCCAGAGGAATATGGATCGAAGCAATCGACATTAGCGGTTGGGATTGCAACGACATTGTGAATTCCCATTCTGTTGGGTATTCAGCTGGCTTTTGAGGAGCCTTATAAACTACGAAAATATTAGTGAGTTCAAGTTTCCGGGTAATTGTTATCGGGCTGTTCATTGTAATGGATTATTTAATGAAAAAGTGGTGAATTATTAAATGTTATTCCATAAAAACCGGTTTTTATACCAGGTCTTTATAAAATATCAATTTGAAAGGTCTGAGTATGGAAAGATTATTGGTACGTGATGGGATAGAAGCCGGATATGCTTGTGTAAAGATAGTGCAAATCGCCGGGAAATAGTTAATTTAATTGTTGTTTGGCGATGAGGTGCTTGAATATGATCTCAGTTGATTGAGATCGCAAGGTCAGTTTCGTAATGGCGTCCTGTAATATAAATTAAAAGCGACCATCATCAAAGTCGCCAATAACGCCATGGAAGCACCAAAATAAAAAGGAGCATCTGAATTTACCTTATCATATAAAATACCCGCGATAAGGCTTGCCGGTAACAGGGTAATTCCAAGTACTGCATGATAAATTCCAAATCCTGTGCCTTTCAGATTTGAGGGTACAATATCTGAAATCATGGCTTTCTGGCTGCTATCAGTCAATGCACTGTAGAATCCGTATAAAATGAAGAGCAAAACAAAGACATTTATGCTGTTAAATCTGCCAAACAAAAAGTAAACGAGGGCATATATCAGAAAACCAGGGATGATCAGCTTTTCTCTCCCAATCCTGTCCGATAGCTTCCCGAAAGGCACAGCAAGAAGAACGGAAACTGTATTAAATAACATATAAACAAAGGGGATGAATGATTTATCCATCCCGGTTTCGGTCGTTTTTACAAGCAACAATGCATCTGTAGAATTGCCAAGTGTAAATACAAACATTACGAGGAGAAAGAAATAGAATTTCCCGGGTAAGGTTTTCACCGAAATTCTGTGTGGGATTTCCTTTTTGCCGGCTTGAGCTTCTCTTATAAAAGCAACGATTGTAATCACACCCAGAAAGGCGGGAATTGCGGCAAGCAGAAAGATATTTCTGTAACTTAACGGGAAAAGATACAACAGCAGGAAAGCGAATAATGGACCTAAAATGGCTCCGCTGTTATCCATTGCTTTATGAAAACCGAAATTCCTTCCGGTTTCATTGGCTTTTAATGAAGCGCAAATCAGGCTATCGCGTGGTGCCGTCCGCAATCCCTTTCCAATTCGCTCAGAAAAACGCAATAGAAGAATATGTATGGGAATTGCGGCCAATGCATACATTGGAGTTACAAGGGCGGAAATGCCGTAACCGATTATCATGAAGGGTTTATTCCTTCCAATCTTGTCGCTCCAGAATCCAGATAACGCTTTGAGTAAGGATGCAGTGCTTTCTGCTACCCCTTCAATGAGGGAGATTGTTGTTTTTGATGCCCCGAGCGAGAGTAAAAAAAGCGGCATCACACTGTACACCATTTTTGTGGATGTATCGGTGAAGAAACTAGTCAATCCTGTGAAGAACACATTTCGATTCAGTCCCAAGAATTTCCCCTTTTCATTATTCATAAGAGTATATCCGTGCATGAAAGTTACAATTATTTGCTAAATTGAACTTTTTCGGTGAGGATGATCATATCATCCAGTACTTAATCATATTGACCTGATTCCAAAAATTACAAAAGAAAAAAATGGAAAAAAAAATTCAAAACAGTGCGCCGGCAGGCGCAGTTTACGGCTTAGGCCTGATTGGAGCGGCAATTTATTTTATTTCAACAGCTTGCGGATTCTGGACGGGCGTATTGGGATTTCTGAAGGCACTTGTCTGGCCAGCCTTTCTTGTTTATGAAGCTTTGAAACATCTGGCGGTGTAGTTTTATTCAGCCTCACAATTCGCCAGTCAAACATTTCCCTGTGATACCTGGCAGTCTTGACTTACGTAATGTGCAATTAAACATGTTTGGTGCATCGCTTCTAACCTTTATTTTTGGAACAGAGAAAACTCCTCGCTGACGGATTCTACTGCAAACAGAAAGTAGATGATTAGAGCGAAAATTGTTATATTTAACATGACTAATTGGGTGTATCCGATTTGCCAGCCATTCATGGTTTAATCAATTACCGGTGAGTAATAAAATCCATATTGAAAAGGAATTGCTGGTGAGATTTCAGTGGGGTGACGTACATGCCTTCGATGATATCTACAGGAGATTTAATCGCGGAATATTCAACTTTGCCTATTATCTTTTAAAATCCAGGGAAGACTCAGAAAACATAGTCCAGGAAGTGTTTATTAAGATCTGGGAAAAGAAGGATCAGATAAGAAACCTTGACGCCTTTCACTCTTATATATTTACAATTACGCATAATATTGTTATAAGCCTGATCAGGGAGAAGATCAAAGACCACAAATTCAAAAACCATTTGATTTCATTGCAGGAACCTTTCGAGGAAAAGATCCATGTCGATCTTGAGATATCAGAAATACGCAAAACAGTTGCCAATGCCCTTACAAAAATGACTGAACGGCAACGGGAGATCTATCTGATGCATTGTGAAGAAAATCTTACATACCGGGAAATTGCTAAAAAACTGAATATATCTTTGAATACGGTTGCGAACCATATGTCAAATGCCTATAAGTTAATCCGAAAGTACCTGAATTCTTCTTCCCTAGCAATTTCTATCTTTATTCACATGTTTCAAATGTAAGTAAATCAAACACTTACAATACTCAAAAATAAAATATCATTTTTTTCGGTTTTGCATAGTGGCATTCGCCCTTAATTGCGTCTTACACTGGAGATGTATCAAATGCTCATGTTACACTATAATTAACCCTTAATACTTACATTAAATTGAATATAAGACTATTAAATAAATTCAAAAACAACAAATGTACACCGGAAGAACTCGATGAAGTTATTCAATGGCTGGTAAAATCTCCAGAAAGAGATGAGGACAATCCTCTTTTAAAAAGCTTCCTTGATGATTTGATTCTTGATGGGAAGAAGATAATGCCGGATGAAGACAGAATCCTTGATAGGATACATCATACTATCAATTTAAAGCATTCGGGGGAATTTTTTGCGATTAATGATAAGGGACTCAAAAAGAAAAAGCCCATGCAATTATTGGGACAGTATTTCTCCCGCATTGCAGCTGTTCTTTTTCTTCCGCTTTTCTTATATTCCCTCTACACAATTCTTACCCATTATAAATCATTAAATGACGCCCAAACGCGGGGTAAACAGGTGTATAATGAGATAAAGGCTCCAATGGGATCCATTGTAAACATGGAGTTGCCTGATGGCACCAAAGTCTGGCTCAACAATGGAAGTAAACTCCGATTCCCCCGGATATTTACAGGTCCTTTTCGGAGGGTTCATCTTGAAGGAGAAGGATATTTTGAAGTGTCTCATATCCCGAAAAAGACGTTCGTGGTATCTACCCGCAAATTAAATGTGGTTGCTGTTGGAACAAGGTTTAATGTCATGGCATATGACAATGATCCAAATATTGAAACTTCCCTGATGGAAGGAAAGGTGCTTATTCAGCCAGTGGATGAGGGAAATATAAGCCGCCCTCTTGTGTCTTTAAAACCGAATGAGCACTTTTCCTATAATATTGGAAATAAGGAGTATACCATTCAGGAGAAAAATACCGACGAGTTCAGGTCCTGGATAGATGGGAAACTTATTTTTCGCAATGTCCCAATTGATCAGGTACTGAAAAAACTAAGCCGTTGGTATAATGTGGAGTTTAATATTCGCGATGGCAATAGCATCCAGTACAGCTATACGGCAACATTTACCGATGAAACCTTGCCACAGGTTCTTGATTTACTGAAGATAGCTACCCCATTGGATTATTCAATTACTTCAAGAAAGAAGCAGCCGGATGGTTCTTTTACAAAAACAAAGGTGATATTATGGACGAAAAACAGCAATTAATATTTGAAAATAACCCTGATTACTATCCAAAAATTTTTAGCCTATGAAACAAACCGATTAAAAAAAAGGCAGAAAAGTGTTGGCGCACTCTTCTGCCAGGATAAAAGTCTAAAATTTCTCAAACGGTTGGAAACTCTAGTAAACTTTTAATCATGACAAATTTATGAAAAAAATTCACCAATGTACAGAATGGTATTCTTTTGTCCTTCTTACAAATAAAACCGTTCTAATTATGAAACTTAGCGCCGTTCTTCTGTTTGTGTCCATGTTCGAATCATTTTGTTCCGTGACCTATTCACAAAAAGCAATGTTGACATTAGATCAAAGCGACATTACAGTAGAAGAGGTATTACGGCAAATCGAGAACAAGAGTGAATTCTTTTTCCTGTTCAGTCCTAAAATTGTGGACGTGAACAGGAAGGTGGATATACAAGTGGAGAATAAGCAGATCAATTTTATTCTCGATCAATTGTTTGAAGGAACGAACGTGAAATATGTGGTAATGGACCGCCAGATTGTGCTGTCAACAAAGGAATTGACACAATCAATGGCAGATTTAATTCAGCAACAAAAAGTTACCGGGACAATTTCCGATTCATCAACGCGGGAGTCTCTTGCCGGCGTAAATATTCTTGTTGAAGGTACCCAGCAGGGTGTTATTACAGACGCTTCCGGAAATTATAGTTTAAACATACCCGGTCAGAATGCTGTGCTTCTTATTTCCTATGTAGGATATCTTTCCCAAAGGGTTCCCGTTTCAGGAAGAAGTGTGATAGATGTGAGGCTTTCACCAGATATAAAAAGTCTTGAAGAGGTTGTAGTTGTCGGGTATGGTACACAAAAGAAAAGCCTTGTTACGGGTGCAATATCTTCGATAAAGGAAACGGAATTATCAACGGTCTCCTTAACAGGCATTGACCAGGCATTACAGGGAAGGCTGGCCGGAGTTTCTGTTCTGTCCAATTCCGGTATGCCGGGAACGGGTATGAAGGTAAGGATACGTGGCGTAGGATCTAACGGTAATTCTGAACCCTTGTATGTTGTTGACGGCATTGTGGTTAGTAATCTGAATAATATTGATCCCAGTGAAATTGCTTCGATGGAAGTTTTAAAGGACGCTGCTTCTTCTGCAATATATGGTGCACAGGGTGCAAATGGCGTGGTAATGGTAACTACGAGGACCGGCAAATATAACACTGCACCCGTAATTGATTTCGATGCCCAATTCGGTTCTTCAACTCTGAGAAATCTTCCAGAGATGATGAATGCTACGGAATACCTTACCTATCTTCGTGAGGCCGGAATGCCCAATGTTCCGGATCCGGCAACTGTCGCGAATACTCCGACAACCAGGTGGATGGATGAAATTATTAAACCCGCTACAATTCAACGGTACACCCTGAATGTTTCAGGCGGAACGGACAAATCGACCTACATGGTCGGCGGAGCGGCTTCAAACCAGCAGGGTATTATAGGCGGGCCAAAGGCTGCTTTGACAAGATATGTCTTTCGTGTTAATTCGGATCATAATCTTAAACCGTGGTTGAAAATCGGGGAACGCGTTTCATTTGCCAATAATATTCAAACCAGCATTCAACAGGAATATGCAAATTCTGTAGTTGGGGGTGCCGTAATGATGGACCCCTTAACCCCTGTGATTTATAAAGGTGAATTGCCTGTAAATGTCCAGAATGCCATTGCCAATGGTTATAAACCCGTTAAGGATGATAACGGAAACTATTATGGCATCGGGACATTCCCTTCCAATGAATTCAGTAATCCTTTGGCTGTGATACAAATTGATCACACCAAAAACAAGTCATATAATTTTTCAGGAAACGTTTACATGGAAATTGAACCATTAAAAGGACTGAAATTTACCAGCAGATATGGGATTGACTCATATTCAAGCAACTATCGCAACTGGAGTCCTTCGTATTGGATGGGTCCCTTTAAGTACGCAACTATAGGTTCGGTATCCGTTGGAAATGATAACGGTTTAAAATGGCAATGGGAGAACTTTTTAAATTATCAAAAGACCATCGGAAAACACAATTTAGGATTGCTGGCCGGGATGTCCGCAATTAAGAGTACCTGGAATTCCATGGGTACCACCGGTCGGGGATTACCACAGGAAACAGAAAAATTTGCTGAAATAGATTATGTTTCGAGTACCATGTATACAGCCAGCGGCGGCCAGGGCAGCAGTACACTTGCATCCTATTATGGCAGGCTGGAGTATAATTTTGAGGGTAAATATCTTTTTAATACAACCATCCGGCATGACGGATCATCTGTTATGTCTCCCGAACATCAATGGGGAACTTTTCCCTCAGTTTCTGCTGGCTGGGTATTGTCAAGGGAAGAATTCTTTTCATCGGTTGTTCCATCTTCAATAGTCAGTAACCTGAAAATCAGGGCAAGCTGGGGTGAGAACGGAAGCATCTCAAATGTTTTTGTAGGCGCCTGGAATTCAATGATTCGTACCGGTTTTGATCTTAATTATCCGGCAAACGACAATACCTCGGTGCCCGGCGCAGAACCCAACAACCTGCCCAATTATGACTTAAGATGGGAAACCAGTGAGCAAACCAATGTTGGGTTGGATGTTAGCTTTTTCAACAGCAGAATAACCCTTGCGGCGGACTATTTTAACAAAACCACCAAGGATTTGCTTACACCCGGAGTAGCTCCCGGTTATACTGGCTTCGGATTGCCCTATATTAACGGGGGAAATGTCAGGAACAGGGGCTTTGAATTGGAGCTTGGTTTCAGAAATGCTGACAATCCCATAAAGTATGATGTGACTTTTAATCTGACCACCATCCGCAATAAGGTCACATACCTCAATCCGGCATATCCTCGCATTGTAAATCCGATAAACAGGCTTCTTAATTCTGCTTTTGAAAAAGGATATCCGATCTGGTATTTCTATGGTTATAAAACAGCCGGCATATTCCAGAACCAACAGCAAATCGATACTTATGTCAATGAAAACAACCTGTCCGGGTATGAACCCAGGCCTGGGGATCCGATTGTTGTAAACACAGTGGATGACGGGTTGATTTCAACCGACGACATGACTTATATTGGCAGCCCTTATCCTGATTACACTTATGGTATGCGGGCCAGCCTGAGCTATAAAGGGTTTGATTTTCTGGTGTTTGCCCAGGGACAGGTAGGTAATGAAATTGCCCTGGCCTTTAACCGCACCGATTTTCCTTATTCCAATAAGCTTGAGTATTGGTATACCGAGAGGTGGACAGGGGAAAACAGTACCAACTCGTGGTTTCGGTCCGATGTGGATAATCCCTTTGTTTATACAAGCGATTTGATGCTTTTCACCGGCTCTTACATGAGGATCAAGCAGTTGCAACTTGGATACACTTTACCGAAATCGGCATTGTATAAGATTGGTATTAAAGATTTAAGGATCTATGTGTCGCTGGATGATTATTTTACATTCACTAAATATCCCGGAATGGACCCGGAAGGAGGAACATTGGAAGGGCAGGCATATAGCGTTGATAATATGATGTATCCAGTTTCCGGAAGGATATTATTTGGACTTAACCTGAAATTCTGATCTTAATACCCATTTACGATGAAGATAGAAATAAAATATACGGTTTTTTGGGGGATCATTTCCTTCATGTTGGTTTTGACCTCCTGTAAAGAAAGCTTTCTGGATGCAGATATACGCGGTGGAATTCCATTGGATACTTATTACACAACTGATGAGGAGGCACTGGCGGCTACAACTGCAGTATACCGACAATTGTGGTCCGCCTATTTTTGGGGAGGGCCCTACATATTAAAGGAAATGCTATCCGGCGATGTGAATAAAGGTGGTGGCGGAGCAGGTGATTGGCCGACATTTAAGCTTATACAGACATTTGCCTATGATCCTCAAAACAGTGAGATTGCTGATACCTGGAACAAGTACTATGCAATTATTTCCAGGGCTAATCTCATCATTAACAATGTGACACCCGATAATGATTTGCGGAAGCGCCTGCTTGCTGAGTCAAAAACGCTCCGTGCATACAGCTATTTTGAACTCGTTACCCTGTGGGGAGGTGTTCCCATGGTATTGGATATCACGCCACCCAGCTCCTGGAGCACTCAAACAAGAGCACCTGCTGCAGATGTGTATGCTCAGATTGAAAAGGACCTTACTGAAGCCATTGAGGAATTGCCCGTAAAAAGCAGCTATGACGATCTTGAAAAGTGGCGCATCTCTGAAGGGGCTGCAAGGGGTATTTTGCTGAAGGTTTACCTGTATGAGGAAAAATGGGACAAAGCCATTGAACAATTTGCTGCAATTGAGTCTTCTGGTGAATACAGCCTCGAACCTGATTTCGGGCGTATTTTCAGATGGGAGGGCGAATTGGGAAACGAATCGTTACTTGAAGTCATCTTCGCAAATCAGGGACTGGCCAGCGGGGCGTTTGAACCCAATGCCTATGATTGCATGAATATCATGCTAATGGCTCCAAATCAGGACTACTATACACAGGCGCCGGGTGATTCGCTTTTGCCTGGCTGGGGTTTCAACATACCAAGGCCGGGCATCTGGCAGGCTTTTGTTGCCGCAGGTGATACCGGAGTGAGACGGCACGCGACTTTGTGGTCGGAAGCAGAACTGGAGGCAAAAGGGGGGCGTATGGATGCTGCATGCTATGATTTTGAAGGATTCATAAGAAGAAAATATGGATCCTACTCATACGAAACAACCACTTCGGAAGGTGCCGATCCTGCAGGCAGTTTCGGTACGAACATGCGATTGCTGAGATATGCGGATGTTCTGTTGATGGCATCCGAGGCCTATTATCGGCTTGGTGATGAATCAAATGCCCTTAAATATCTGAATATGGTTCGCACCAGGGCTAAAATGCCGGAGGTTTCGGTATCCGGAAGTGCTATTTTCGAAGCAATTGTGGATGAACGGCGACTTGAACTGGCCTTCGAAGGATGGCGATTCCAGGATCTGGTCAGATGGGGACTGGCATCTGAAGAACTGGGACCGTCGGGTTTCCAAACCGGTAAAAACGAATTGTTGCCAATTCCTTTCGCGGAGCGGCAAATTGACCCGAGCCTGGAGCAAAATCCCGGATATTAATAACCGGTTCCTTAATTCCTGAATAATTAGCCTGGCATTCCGGACCCGGGTGTCTCTGGAAGACACCCGGGGTCCGGATAAGGCTTGTCTTCCGGGCCATGGACCTGGATTTTACCTTTCCAATTGAAATCAAACATCAATTTAACATCTCTTAAAATGAAAAATCGGAGAATATTTACAATTGCACTTGTTCATTTGGGTTTATCCCTTGGGTGTGGCCAGGGTTTTGCCCAATCTGACGGAAAACCAATTTATAAGAATCCACTCTTCCCTGTTGAACAACGGATTGACGATCTGATTTCCAGGATGACGCTGGAAGAGAAGGTAGGGCAAATGAATATTCCATGCTGTTATAAAACTGAGCTTGGATGGGGGCTCGGGAGTCACACTCCCCCGCTTTGGGAAAATCCGGATAAGGCTGCAAGGGATAAACAATTGGAAGGATGTAGGAAATGGGCAGAAGGAACACACAACAAAGTTTTTGGACCGGGTGGCGGTTTTTTCACTCTTTCTGACCGACTTATTTACGAGGGCACCAGAAGACAGGCAGAGGTATTAAATGAATTACAAAGGATCGCAATGGAAAAAACCCGTCTGGGTATTCCTCTTATCCAGATCGAAGAAGGAACTCATGGACTTATGTGTGCGGGGGGAACTGTGTTTCCTGAAGGGCTGGCCATCGGGGCAACCTGGAATATGGACCTGGTAAAGAAAATCTACACGGTTGCCGCCAAAGAAGGCCGGTCAATCGGTGTTCACGGTCTCTGCACACTTGTGATCGAACCCTACAGGGATCCAAGGATGGGCAGGAATGAAGAAGGCTATTCTGAAGATCCATATATGTGTTCACAAATCGCCGAAAATATTGTAAAAGCAATGCAAGGCTATGACATTTCAGGAAAAGAAAACGTAATTTCAGTGTTTACCTGTTTCCCGGGTCAGAGTGAACCAATAAGCGGACTTGAAAGAGGGGCAATGGAGGTCTCCGAGCGCAAACTCAGGGAGGTATTCCTTCCGCCCTGGGTGGCTGGTGTGAAGAAATGCGGAGCACTTGGAGTGATGGCTACCTACCCTGCAATTGATGGCGAAGCCGCTCACAGCTCAGAAAAGCTATTTACAAAAATGCTGAGGGAGGAAATGGGCTTTGAGGGTATGGTGCTTGGTGAAGGCGACGGACTCAGAACTATTCTGGCAGAAAGACATACCGCAACGGAAAAGGAAGCCGGGATACTTGCACTTAAAGCAGGTGTGGATGTGGGAATTTCAATTGAAGATGCATATATGGGAGATCTCATCGAAAATGTCAGAGAAGGTAAAATATCCATAAGCCAGGTAGATCAGGCAGTTGAAAGGATCCTGCGTATTAAGTTCAGGATGGGTCTGTTCGAAAATCCATTTGTGGATGTGGAACGGGCTGTAAAAATTGTTAATTCTGAAGAACATAAACAACTTGCGTTGCAGACAGCCAGAGAAAGTATTGTTTTGTTAAAAAACGAAAAAAACACATTGCCTCTTAGTAAAGAAATCAGGTCAATCGCTGTTATTGGCCCAAATGCAGTGGCTCCGGTTGATCAGCTTGGTGACTATATTCCCCAGACAGTTCCTCAACAGGTAGTTACAATTTTAGATGGGATCTGCAATAAGGTTTCCTCCCGGACAAAAGTCACTTATGTAAAGGGTTGCAATGTTATCGGAAATGAGGTGAATGAAATTGATAAAGCTAAAAAAGCAGCAAGAAATGCAGATTTGGCCATAGTAGTTATTGGCGAGGGAGGATATACCACAAACGGCGAAGGAAGGGATGTCGCCAGTCTGGATCTTACCGGAATGCAGGAAGATCTTCTCAAAGCGGTGCATAGTACCGGTACCCCGACAATAGTTGTTCTGATCAATGGAAGGCCTTTATCTATCCGCTGGGCAGCTGAGAATTCACCTGCCATCGTTGAAGCATGGATGTGTGGGGAACAGGGTGGAAATGCCGTGGCTGATGTACTTTTCGGTGATTACAACCCGGGGGGAAAGTTACCGGTAACGGTACCCCGGCATGTTGGCCAATTGCCTGTTTACTATAATCATTCAAAAACCAAATGGGACCATTATGTGGATATGCCCGGTACTCCATTGTATGAATTCGGATACGGCTTAAGCTATACCACATTTGAATACAGCAATTTGCACATTCTTCCCGATGAAATCAGCACCGCCGGTGAAGCCATTATTACCCTTGATGTGAAAAATACGGGAAAAATAGCGGGGGATGAAGTGATACAACTTTACATTAATGATAAAATTAGCAGTGTATCAACACCAATCAAGGAACTGAGAGGTTTTGAAAAGGTTACTCTCAAGCCCGGGGAGACAAAAACCGTTGAGTTCAAACTTCTTCCTGAAGATCTTTCACTGTTTGACCGAAACATGAATGAAGTGGTTGAACCCGGAACTTTCGATGTAATGATTGGCAGTTCATCACAGGATATTAGGCTCAAGGGTAAACTGGAAGTAATGCCATGACATCCAAAGAACGAATTCTATGTGCCATTAACGGAAAAGCAGGCGACCATTTACCGCTGACAACATGGTGTTTCGGTTTCAGGCCCCCGGAACACCTTCGTTGGAATACAAACGGCAAGGAAGTGCGATTCTGGTATACAAGCCGGCTTGAACATATTCATACGCTTCCCCAGGCATGGACCCTTGAAGATGATTTTAAACGCGTGCTTGCTTGGCAATCTGTTGGTATTGACGATATTCTGGATGTTTCCGTACCATGGGGTACGCATCCGGAGGTGACACATTCCGACCATGTGATACCCCTCGGGGGAACAGGAGGTGATAGACAGTTCCCGGTTATGCTCAGAAATTACCTGACACCTGCGGGAGAAGTGACCCATGCGGTGAAAAAAACGGGAGACGAGCCGGAAGGATGGCCTGTCCAGCCTTCGTCCGTTCGTTTGATCGAGGATTACAACGTACCGCGGGGTATCAGGCATCTGGTTACCGAACCTGCCGATATTGAAAAGGTAAAGTACCTGTTCGCAACGCCGGATGAGTCACAGAAAGAATGGTTCGTCCGAAGGATGCGCGAGGTGAAGCAGTTTGCAGATAAACAGGGGGTTTTTGTTCAGGTTTGGTCTGCCTTCGGGATGGACGCGGCAGTATGGTTCTCGGGTGTGGAAAACGCAACCATGCTGGCATTGACTGATCCCGGATCATTCGCCGGATTGATAGACTGCATCTTTGAGACGGATTACGCCCGCACGGAACTGGCCGTGAAGACACCGGGGACTGATATGGTTTGCCAGCGCGGCTGGTATTCATCCACAGATTTCTGGTCCCCCGAGCTGTTTGACATGTATGTGGTTCCGCAATTGCGTGAGCTAACGGCCCTGGCACACAAACATGGGAGAAAATTCGCCTATGTTATGACAACAGGGGTGGAAATGCTAGGCCCCCGTCTGGCCGATGCAGGTGTGGATGTATTATACTTCGTGGACCCCGTTTTGGATAAATTGTCCTGCAGGAAAGCAGCGGAGCTTTTCGGGGACCGCATGACCATGGTCGGGGGTCTGAATTCAAATATGCTTGTGGAATGTAAAAATCAGAAGATCCGGGACGAGGTCCGGGAAGCCCTTGATGTCCTGGGACCTACTAACCGGTTCATTCTCCATCCGGTTGATTCCCTGTTCCCGGATGTTCCCTGGGAAAGTGTGGCTTGTATGATCGGTGCATGGAAAGATTACCAATAAATCATTTTAAAGTCACTTTAATGAAGAGAATGATCATTACCCTGAAGGTGACCAACACGGGAAAGCGAAGCGGGAGCAAGGTGATGCAACATGATACCAGCGATGTCTGGAGCAGCCTTACCACCCAAAGGATTTACAAATGCTGGATAAGTCATGGATATTCCCGGGGAGGATCCGGGAAACCCCAGACGCCGTGAAAGGAGTATGCCCTAACACCAAGACAAAACGAACAACGATGAAAAACATTTTTCTCAGCCTGTCATTTTTAGTCAGTATTTCATTTGTCTTTTTGTTACCGGCCAGTAATACCGAACCCGATGGGATCAGGGTGTCTGATTTCGGAGCGGTTCCGGGAGACGGGCAGGATGATTCGAAGGCGATCCAGGCGACGATCGACCATGCGGTTGCCAATGGTAGAAGCCGTGTCCTCTTTGAGGCCGGCACTTATGAATTTAAAGGTATTCCGGGATGGGGTAACAGTGAGCAAACGGAAAGGACACCTTATCTTTCCATGAAGGATGTTTCTGACCTGGAACTGACAGGGGCGGTTGATAAGGACGGGAACCCGACCACACTATGGCTGAAAGAGAATGACCTGAAGGAGGGCCAGCCCATGATCCTCTCCGTGCAGGGTGGGACTGGGTTCACCCTGCGCAATATCGCGGTCGATATGTCGCCCTATTACTATTCGGCCGGAAAGGTACTGTCGGTGGAGGGTAACCAGGTTACCATCGAGGTACTGCCGGGCCACCCGGCGATCGACGGCCAGAAGGCGTACATTTTGGGATTGTACGACCTGGAGGCGCGCAAGGCGAAGGTGGTTCGCCTGACCTGGGATTCCGATCTTCCCGCATGGAATGTGACCGGGGATGCATCTGACCGGAGAATGTCAATTATCCTTGAGCCCCTGGCGAAATCGTGCCAGGTGGGCGACGGGGTCTACTGGTTCCAGGGCAATTATACCGGGGCACTGATAGGGCTCAGCGGGATCGACGGCCTGCTGCTGGAGAATGTGAAGATCATGAACGGACACGGGTTTCCCATTACCAA
>Ga0209593_10000236_pt1 | contig 28882 bp, 32 predicted proteins | sample PPLLaktember2015_3_FD_187260 | JGI IMG/M metagenome (GOLD analysis project Ga0209593, IMG submission 187260) | Freshwater sediment microbial communities from Prairie Pothole Lake near Jamestown, North Dakota, USA - PPLs Lake P7 Core (6) Depth... | ecosystem: Environmental > Aquatic > Freshwater...
CCGCAAGGTGTTCATTTAGCGCGTCCTGCGCTTCTTGGGAGTCGATACCCCCATCAAGAACTGCGTCTAAGATACCCTGCATTTCGGATGTGATTGCGTAGAGCGACATTAGAAAGGAACCTCCTCTTTCACCGACTTCTTGGAATTGCCAAGGACGCGCATGATTTGAAGCGTGTCACCAATGCGCTCGACATCAAGGGTGATTGACTCGTTGACAGTCTCACCAAGCAGGGTCGCGTACTCCTCCACGCTGGTCGCAATCCACGCGACGCCATGCTCTCCTTCAGCCTGGATGGCGTAAGGCTTGCCCGGACGCGCAACCACGCGCAGGATTTTGAACACCCCGGCGTACTCTTCGGGGTAAGCGTCGCTGACAATCCTGTCCTTGACAGGCTCTGCCTTGGCAGGTGCTGCCTTTGCAGGGGGCGCAGATGCCTTAGGAGCGGCCGGAGTCGCACCCTTGGCTTCTGTTGGCTTGAACGTCTTGCGAGGCTCAGGGCGGTCATTACGGTCGCCGCTGCTGCCGGCGTTGCCGTCATCGTCCTCCTCGCCGACAATCCCGGTAATGGCTGCAAGCGAGTAACGGCGCAGGTAGGTGATGCTTGACCCCAACTGCTGCACCGTTGCACGATCAGGCAAGGCAGACCAAATCGTTTCAGCCATCCATTCCCCGCTTGAATGCAACAGGGTGGTGGTCACGCCAACCGAGCCGCCATCGTTGCTGACAGTCTGAACTGCGCTGATACCGTGCGCTGCAAGTGGTGCGCGTACCGCGTTAATGATCGCACCCAGGCTGGCGTACCGCGACTTGAAGTGCGGGTTAATTGCGTCCAAGTTGGGGTTCTTGATGTGGCCGTTTGCCGCCGCCAGTGCCTTCGCCAACTCTCCGATTGTTTCGCTACGTTGCAAAGTAAAGTCCTCTCTAGTGACTACGCGGAACGCCGCGCACGACTGACACAACATGTGTCAATGTGTCAAATATACCAACAAGCAACCTACTGTCAACCTGTAATGTAAATGGATATGCGAGATTCAGCAGTATTTCCGTATGTTTTGGTAGCAACAAGACTTACGACCTGCGAGTCATCGGCGTAAATAATCCCTGTCAAGGAATCAAGGACAGCGCGGCACAGTTTGTCGATGTCCGGCTTGCCTGGGTGGGTTGCAACGCCAGCGCGAAGCACACCCTTTGCGTTGTAGTGGCTCTTTGGCCTGACGAACGTAAACGCAATCGACACTCCCACCGTCCCGTGCGTTGCGCCTTCAGCCCACACCTCACGCGCTGCAAGGGCTACCGTTGCTCTGTAGGGCTTCACGCGAGCGCAAGACTCTACGAGGGCAATGCGTCCACCTCGCGTCCTGAACGCCTTCTTGCTGCCCTGCGGAGCGGCGACACCAAGTACACGGAACTCAATCATCATCGGTTCCACGCGCCTTGTATCGGTTGGCTATCTCGCGAGCAAGTTCAAGCCGCAAGTATTTGATTTCTTCAGACGCTTCAAGTAGCAGCGGATCGGTTGACTCGGAAGTCGCGATGCGGTCAACGATGTCTTCGATCTCGATCATCCTTGCCCCTCGTACCAAACTTTGTCAAGTTTTTCAACAAATTTACTTCTGATCGTTTCCCTCAAACAGTCGCTTTCCGCTTGCGCTTTCGCAAGTTTCGCTTCAAGCAATTTGATTTGTAGTTCAAGTAATAAAACGTCCCTGCCGGGGGAACGCCCCCCAGCAGGAACGCCGCAAAAACCATCGTCAGGAGTTGGCATTGGCAACCTTGGCTTTGTGCCGGCTACCACGCAAGATCCGCGACACGCTGCCGGCACTGATGCCGTACTTCACGGCAATATCGCACTGGCGCATCCCGGCTTCCTTGTCAACACGCACACCCTCAACAATAAATGGACTCAATTTTTTCATGGCACTTTCCTGTTAATGGTTTGAAGCAATGACTTGATCTCTTCCGCTGCCTTCGCCCTGTCGAATTCTACCCCGCTGTCAATAACCCCGCCAATGACTCCAAGCATCTTGCTTTGGTGTTGAATGTCCCTGATCTGTGCGCGTAGTTGCGTCACGATTAGGCCGCGTTCGTTGAGGAGCGATTCGTAATAGCCTGGTGTTGGTGTACTCATAATCCATCCTTATGTCTCACGATTCGGTACTTTTGTTCAGCCCTGATGCTGACCCTGATCCTGTCGTTCACCTCAGACCCTTGCACTTGGGCATAGATCTGCGCAATTTGATTGCCGTCCTCGTCATTGATAATGACCGAGTCACCCCATTTTCGGAGGGTCACGGTCAAACAGCCGATTGGTATTTTAGGAGACATATTTGATCTTGGTTGATGGTTCACATTTGGTGATAAAGTTGACACATTTATTAAGCAAATCGTCGCGCACGGACTCAAGGGTGTCATCCGGGTCGCGGACACACAGACTTGAAAACCGCGTTCCATCAATCCCCGTAGGCGTTGAACTGACAAGGTAGACGGATGACCGCCAGTACTGAAATACAGGATTGCCGTCACCCTCGTCAACGCGGTGCAGCATGGGGTCGCCGGCAACAATGATGACCGCCGGCAAACCGACATGCTTTGCCAGCCCCTCCCTGATGCCGCGCTCGTTTAGGAACGCGGGAATGCCTGTTGCGTGTTCCCAAGAAACGTCTTCCATGACAGGCCGAGCCCATCGGTTGTCATCGTCTTTCATTACTGGTTCTCCTTGTAGCAATCCCAGCCGCGTCTTGCGGCTTCTGCCATTGCCGCTGTTCGGTCAATGCTCACGACATCCTTTTTGTAAGTTCCGCTGACATAAGTGCAGGCGATTCGCCTCGCCTCGTCGCGCTCGGCGGTGAGGGTTGTGTCAATCTCCTTGTTAGGTGGCAGCACATCCATCACGACGAGATCATCAAGGTCATTCCAAAAACAGGTGTCTGCGAGTTCGTTGCGGAACTTCCCCACCTTGCCGTTTGGGGAGATTTCAAGCAGCGTCCATTCGCTGCGTTGGATTCGCGTGATCATGTCAGTCAGCAGTAGCCGCTTGCCTTTGAGTTTTCCCCATTTGTATTCGCTCACTTGCCGTCCTCCTTTTTGTAGCAGTCCCAGCCACGGGATTTCATGTACCGGATGGCGATCTCTTGGAAACGATTGCTGTCCACATACATCAAGACGGTATCGGCTGAATCAACCATCGCTGCGAACTCACAGCAAGAACGCCTCGCCTCGTCGCGCTCCGTGCGGAGCGTGTCCACTTGTTTCGTCAGGTAGTCAATCTCCTTGCACAATGTCGCTATGTCTCTCAGGTCGCTCATGTCGTTTCCTCGCCAAGTGTTTCTTTCCATTGCTGTAACGCCACCTTGTGCATCGTTTCGGTCAGGTCGCACAAACTCCTTAAACGCGACACTGACACAAAGAACAACGCGTCGCTTGATCCTTCCTTTTCCTCTGGTCGCTTTACCGTAAAGCAAACCGTTGGCTCATCATCTGCGCCAAGATTTAGTGACTCAAACCATGCGATCAGGTCGCGGGTTGGGCTTTCGTTGTCACCCTCGTACCGATCAAGGTAAATGTGTAGATCGCCAGTTATGTTGTTGGTTTGCAATTTCATGCCGTCCTCCCAAACAAGGTTGTTGGTATCGGTAATGTCCACACACGCGCTGCTCGGCCTGACCGTGTTGGTCGCTTGCCGTCAGCAACAATCAGTCCATCGTTCATTAGGCTGTTGACACACGCGCTGCAAGTCTGATGTGTCAATGACAACCGCACCTCAAGTTCGTCGCAAGTGCCTGGTTGTTGAGTAATCGCGTCAAGCACCAAGGCGTTTAGCGTCCCAAAGCGTGGTTGAATGTCTGACCAGGCTGCGTCTTGTGTATCCCACCGCGTTGCTTGCCGGCGCGTACTGCGCGGTTCGTTGCCGTCTGTTGACTTGTTCATGCGTCCTCCGGTGAACGATCTGCAATGTACTTGCGTACCTGCTCGGCGTCTTCAATGGCTGCGCGTACCTCGGCCATTGGAAAGTCTGACGGGACAATGTCTTGGTCAGTTAGTTCAACGTCATCAAGGGCAATCTCAAGGATGTTCCAAGAGATTAATTCCCAGCCCTGCACCCCGGTGTAGTGTCCGGGCTTGTGATATTGCCAATGCACTTCAAGCGTTGCGGTCACAACGTGTTCGCTTAAGTACTCGGCAGCCTGGTCATCGGTGACCCATTCCGACAGAACGTCAATTTGCATGATTTGCTTGGTCACAGGGTCACCTCTGTGTCGCGGTGAGCGCATAGAAACGCAGCCTCGGCGGCGTAGATTTCGTCAATGCAAGCGTCAAACGCAAACTCGTTGTCAACGTCAACGCAAGCGCGTTCGTTGTGTGCGCGAACAACGCGCTGGCTAACGGCATCGTTAATCTCGCGAGCGGCCGCAACAAGAACGTCACAGTAGATGCGAGCAAGGTGCGGGTTGGTTTGTGCGTCAGTAACGGTAACTTTGAACTTGGTAGTCACGGTGTCAGTCCTCTCAAACTGCTTGCGTTATCAGCGGCACGCGCCTCTGATTGACACAAGGTACTTACCCGTATATCGACTGTCAACGCCATTGACATGAATTTGTTGACAAAAATATAGATGTATAGTGTTGGCGCGGAGATGTGGGTGAGACTCCCACTTGCGACGAGGCACAAGGCCGTGAGGTACGCCCCTCGTTTCCCAGGCAATGGGGTAACAGAACCTACCGACAGGACAGGGCGCGGCAACGCGCTGCTGTCTGCATAAACCTATGAATAATTTGAACCTTTATGCAGATCGACATAGTTTGGTGAGTGTGTCGATGCGGTCAACATTCCAATTTGACCTGTATTTCCTGCTCCGGAAACAAACACGGCTCGGGACTTTCGTCAACCGAGCCGCGCATCCGGGGATTTGAGTGTACCACGTTGCGGCAGATTTATGGTATGGTGCTTGTAACAACTCCCCGTGTGGGAATTGCCGAGCGGCTGCTACTGCTCAAAATTTCGACAACTGTGGGTGGGGCGGGTAAGCCAGCAGCCGCTCCCCGCTCTGCCTACGGCTTTGGGAAATACGAATGGCGACGAAATTAAAGACTCAAATTTCGCAGGAATGCAAGCCAATTAGGCGTGGCGTGTTCCTCGATTTGCGGCGTGGGTATTTTGTTGCTTTGGACGGCACACACGGGCCGTGGCCTTGCCGCAAAGAAGCGGAACAAGCGTATCAGCGTCTTTGCGCGGCTGAAGCGGCGAAGGTTGCAGCGCGTAGCGTTCGCGTGGCTTGGGCAATTAACGCGAATCAACAGGCAGCGGCAGAGCGCAAGAACGCAGCCCGAGCAGCAGCAAAGGTTGCTGCTGGTGCAAAGGAATCAAAGCGAATTGCACGGGCTGAAGGCAAACACGCGATAATTCGCGAATCGTACGCTTGTGCGCGGCGTGGCGATTTCCGTGGGTGGGCGCGGCTGCACCTTGATTCACGAAGTAAACACGGCAAGGTTTATGAACTACCAGCCGATGCGGATTGTCAACTCATGTGGTTGATTTACCGCCACCGTCCAGAGGGGTTTGAGGTAGACCACATCATTCCACTTGGTAAGGGCAAGCATCATCAAGACAACTTGCAGTACCTTCGTGCGAGCGCGAACTCGCGCAAGGGCGCATCACTGAAGTATCGTTACGCTGATGGTGACCGCATTGAGTGGAAGACCGTGTTGTTAGCGGCAGGTATTCCGATGTGGAGAATCACAAGCAAATACTGACAAACAAACGCATTTATTTCCAAACTCTTTGACCTGGTCGATACGCGCCGATGACGGCATATGCCAACAGGCGATTGACACTTGGTCGAAGGGATGCGGAGACACGGACGGCGGAACGTCCGGCGAAATCATGGGTAAGGCAAGCAACCGTCATGTGAGTTCACCGAATAGTTTCGGATCTCGTAGTGCTTCCAGCGTGGCAACTGCGCTTTGTGCAGACGGAATGAATAGGACGGTAGTAAGACCTTTGTGATCGGTGAGATACCCGGCGAAGGCCGACTGTGTTTGACAGTCGTAGGTGCAGGTGCGCAACCTAGGCGAATTTGTCCTCGCTAAAATTGGGGCAGCACCCTCTTCTGTTGATGCGCGGCTCCGGCCATGCAACGACGCAGTAGCCCCGCCGAGGGGTTACTGCATCCACGCTCTCCGGTCATGCAACAAGGGATGTGCGAAGCCAAGCAGTACGTCAACGAAGCGTCAGCATCGAAGTGCTGGGATTGAAAGAGATTTGAAAAATCTCGTCCTTCCCTTCCGATCTACATCCCCGCTCTAGCACCGGCATTGAGCCTCGCTGAAATCAAAAAAAATCACTCGCCTAAACTTGCGATTTGACATCCCGCTTTAGCACCGGTTATACTTGCGCGTATGACAACAATCACATGGATGGACAACCGAAAGTTGATGGACGAACTGTGGCCGAAGTGGAGACTTGAGCCTGTATTGTCGAGCATCTTGAACGAGAAGTGGGGTCAACTGCATCAGGACAAACTGCAAAGTTGCATTCGCCAGCACCGTTTAGTGCGCGACTCAAAGCCTGATATATCAGCGATACACAAGGCGTACTGCGCTTTGATCCCTCAGAACCTGGTAGGGGAGCGCGAGGTTGAGCAGACCCGCAACGACCTACAGCGTTGCACCCCGATCAGCCCTGAAGAGTTTGCTGAGTGGGATGTGTGGGCTGAAGCGATGTTGAAGAACGTGACGAACGAAGAACTTAAGCAGGTCAGCGAGTTCCTTGGTCATGTACCGGAGTCACGCCGAATCCTTGCAGTTGCCGTTGAGCATGTCCGCAAGCCAAGCGTGAGATACGCGTGAGGTACGAGAGCAAACCAGTATTGCGGCACATGAACGCACTTGCCATGTATTTGCGAGGAGAAGGCTTTACCGTTGGAATGACGCACACCGGATTTATTGCCATTGACTCGGAAGGTGTGGTGTTTCAGGTCAGTCCGTTCAGGACAAGCGCACAGATTCAGCACCCCATACACAAGCGATTCCGTGAGGAATACTCGCGCAAACTCCCACAAACGCATTGGTTTGACGAGCGGATGGAAATTCTGATTAAGTGGGCAAACAATCCAAAGAGCAAAGAATGGACTCGAAAGATGTCAACATCAAGACGACCTGTGCAGCGGACAAACGCATGATGTACCCAACCACCCGCAACAAAGCCAAGATCCTCCGAGCAGCCATGTACCTACGGCATGAAGGCTTTACCGTTGGCCAAACAAAGACAGGGTTTGTCGCTGTTGACGATGACGGCATTGTCATTCAAGCAACCCCGTACCGCACCAGCGCACAGATCTTTCATCCTAAACTCAAGATCTACCGTGAGGAATATGCGCTATCCCTGCAAGAAATTTATTGGTTCACCGAAAAACTGTCATTGTTGACAGAGTGGGCAAAAGATCCAAACGCCAAAGAACCGCCGCGCATCATTGCCATGTCACGCAGACCTGTACCGTCACGGCAAGGAACCGCATGATCCATACGCTTTGTGCTGTACCAATTGCTTTGATCTTCCTTGCCGCATGCGGCTTGTGGCTATGGTTCTTTGACGATTCATCTCCAGACTACGAATGAGACACACCAACCTACCCCACCATTTCTATGTGCAAGTTGACAACCAATACCTCGGCCCAAACATGCCATCCGGCACAACGCCTGGTATGTGGCATGCCATCTACGCTCGACCCGGTCAGTACCTATCTTGCCATGTGATCCTTGCGTCTGGAGCGCACTGGTCAGGCTTGCCGCTTCACGCGCTGTCAACGACCGAGTCCTTTGACCCTGACTTTGATGATTCCTCGCAGCCGTGGGGAGCAATGGGAAACAACATCGAAGCCGTGCAATTCAAGGCACTTGAAGGTTTGACTGTCAACGCGTTCCGCGCCGAGGTGTCAGGCATACACACAGGTATTGTGATTGATTGGGCTGACGGCTACTCGCGATACCCCGCAGAACACAAGCCATTGAGCCTGATCATTGCCGATGAAGGTTGGTTCTTGCTGTTGCCCAACAACCACTTTACCGTTAAGGACAAGCATTTCGTTGACACCAAGAAGTACGTTGATCAAATGAAATTCTATAAAAGAGGCGATCTCGTATATTGGGAAACTGATTGACTTATATACTGACGTAGATGACAATAAACACTTACGACGAATTCAAAACGCATATCCGCGAGACACTTGAGTCGCAAGGATCGACACGCGGGGAACTTGCGATTGCGATGGATCGAGCAGGGATACTCCGAGCGCACACGGTGAGGTGCTTGCTTGGTACGCCTGGTACGGTGATCGGCAAACGAAAGCCAGCGTTCGACTCTGCGCTTGCCATTGCCGGCGCAGCGGGGTTTGACATCGTCCTGCGTAAACGCACATGATCACCAAGCGTATAGCCATCGTCGCTGTTAATGAAGACGGCTATCGCATCGGGCAATCGCATCACAACGCAAGAATCTCAGATTATGCAGTACAGTGCATAAGAGACGCACGGGAGGAAAGAGGGCTTTCCTACGGCAAATTAGCGTCAATGTTTAAACTCTCAAAGTCCACCATACAGAAACTATGCAACTATGAAAGACGCGCCCAAATCCCTCGCGCTTACAAAAAAGTCACCCAGTACCTCTGTGATCAAACGGCCAGTGGGCAAGCCGAAACGCGGCCCGGTCATGCACAACCCCAAGGCAGCGGAAGTACTTGATTGGCTGTCAACGGGTGGAACCCTGCTTGAGTTTGCCAACCGCAAAGGCAACCCGGATGTGCGGACGGTTCACCTATGGAAAGAGGAAGACGAGGAATTTGCTGCACTCTATAAGGTCGCCCGTGACAAGGGACAAGAGGCAATGCTTGAGGAATGCAAGACCCTGTGCGACACGGAGCCTACAGACGCAGTACAAGCCGCCTGGAGGCGTTTGCAGGTCGATACCCGGATGAAGTGCCTTCGGATGTGGAACCCCGCCCGGTGGGCAGAGCGCGTTGACATGAACCATTCCGGTGGCATTAGCCTGATGGTGGCAACAGGCGTACCGGAGCGGTAATGGCTCGCACCGTCAGTTTGCAGTACAAGCCGCGAGCATGGCAGCGGGCTTGCCATGTCAATAAGCGCAGGTTCACTGTGTTGGCACTCCATCGTCGTGCCGGCAAAAGCGAATATGCCATTATGGAATTAATTGACAAGGCGATTCGGTTCAAACAGGAACTTGGCCTGTTCTTTTACGTTGCCCCGTATTTGAAACAAGCAAAGGCTATTGCCTGGGCGCGGCTCAAACAGAAACTTGCGCCCCTTGTCATGGAGAACGCAATTGACATTAACGAGGGCGAACTGCTCGTCACGTTTAAGCACAATGGGTGCGTTATTCGTATATTTGGTGGCGACAACCCCGATGCAATGCGCGGTGTGCGACTTGACGGTTGCGTGATTGACGAGGTGTCACAGGTCAAGCCGGAGGTGTGGAACGACATCATTCAGCCGGCATTGTCTGACCGTCAGGGTTGGGCAATGTTCATCGGGACACCGTCAGGCATCAACCTGTTCAGCGAGTTGTACTACCGCGCACAGTCGTTGCCTGATTGGAACGCCGCTCGGTACACGGTTTACGACACCCAGGCAATTGACCCCAAGGAAGTCGAACGCCTGAAGCGCGACATGCCTGAGACTGCGTTTGCTCGCGAGTACCTGTGCGACTTTGCCGCTGCCGGCGATGACCAGTTGATCAGCCTGTCAGACGCTGAACTTGCAGCAAGCCGCGAATATACGGACAAGGACATTGAAGGATCACCCCGCATCCTTGGCGTTGATCCTGCACGGTTCGGTGATGACCGCAGCGTCATTGTCAAACGTCAAGGATTGATCATGTTCCCGCCTCTTGTGTACAGGGGCATTGACAACATGGAACTTGCCGCTCGCGTTGCGTCGGTCATGGAATCTTGGGAGCCGGACGCGGTGTTCGTTGACAGCGGTGCAGGTGCAGGAGTCATTGACAGGCTGCGTCAACTTGACTTTGATCCCATCGAAGTGCCGTTTGGTGGCCGCGCCATTCAACCCGATCAGTTTGTTAATCGACGCACCGAGATGTGGTGGGGCATGAAGGAATGGATTGAGCAGGGTGGCAAGATACCAAACGACGTTCAATTGAAGCAAGAGATGGCAACGCCTGTGTATTGGTTTGACCAGGCTGGTCGCAAGGTGCTTGAGTCAAAGGACGAGATTAAGAAGCGTTTGCAAGGTGGCGCATCACCTGACCTTGCCGATGCGCTCGCGCTGACGTTCGCATATCCGGTTCGTAAACGATCCTTATTCGACAAGTACAGGCGCAAGTCAACTGCGAACGAAGAGTATGACCCATACAAACACGTTGTCTAGTACCCGTATGCACGGTGTAGAGGGCTAATTTATGCTGACGATTCGCCGCGCAACAATTGACGATGTGGAGGTTCTTACGCATATGAGTAGGCAATTCCACAACTTCGCGCCACACGCAGCGATGATCAACGCAACCGACACGGAACTGGAAGCCGCGATCCACGCGCTCATGGAACATGGGTGTGTGTTCGTCGCTGACCTTGGTGGCGTAGTTGTTGCCATGCTTGGCGCGATCATCAACCCCATTTGGTTCTGCCCCCGTGTCAAGATGGCGCACGAACTTGCATGGTGGGTTAACGAGGATGCCCGTGGTAGCCGAGCAGCAATCCTGCTTGTCAAGGCGTACGAGGCGTGGGCAAAGGAACAGGGCGCACAGGTCGCCACAATGTCAGACCTGATGGTCAACACCACCGTGGAGCGGATGCTCACTCGGATGGGATTCCAGGCAAGCGAACGAACATACGCAAAGGAACTGTAATGCCATTATTTACATCAGTTGGACTTGCTCTTGGAGCATCAGCAGCAACCGCAGCCGCAACCGGAGCAGCAGCAATTGGAGCCGGCGCAGCCGCCGCAGGGGTTGGTGTGTCTGCCGCTTCGGCAATGGCGGGGCAGCAAGCGCAACAAGACGCAATGCGTCAGCAGAAGAAGGCGCAGAACCAGGCAACACAGGCAGCAGCCTCGCAGCAGCGTCAGTCCGAAATGGCAATCAACGCTGCCAACCGCCGCTCACCTGATGTCAGCAGCATCATGGCAGGTGCATCAAAGGCAGCAGGTAGTGGCCCGTCAGGAACAATGCTTACCGGGCCGGCAGGTGTTGACCCGAACTCGCTCGCGCTCGGACGCAGTTCGCTGCTAGGTGGATAAACATGAGTCAATACACTGGCGACAACAACTCGTACGAAAACGCTCCAACACGCGACAGGCTGTTCACGCGGTGGGGTCAACTCAAGTCTGAACGTGCGTCTTGGTGGGCGCACTATCAGGAGTTGACAACCTTCATCCTCCCTCGCAATGGTCGATATTTCTCGCAAGACCGCGACAAGGGACACCGCCGGCACAACGCCATCTACGACAATACGGGGACTCGCGCCCTACGAACTCTCGGTGCAGGGATGATGGCTGGTGCAACTTCGCCGGCGCGGCCGTGGTTTCGACTCGGAACCGCCGACCCTGAGTTGAACTCCTACCAGCCAGTTAAACTGTGGCTTGATGATGTCACGAAGCGCATGCAGTTGGTCTTTCAACGATCCAACACATATCGCGCATTGCACGGAATGTACGAGGAACTTGGGACATTTGGTACGGCCGCCTCAATCGTGCTGCCGGACTTCACTAATGTCATCCACCAGTACCCCGTGACTTGCGGCGAGTATTGCATTGCCACGGACTATCAGGGTCGCGTTTGCACCCTGTACCGAGAATTTGAAAAGACCGTCAGCGAACTCGTCAAAGAGTTTGGCTACAAGAACTGCTCAATCAGTGTGCAGAACCAATACGACAGGGGTTCCCTTGACCAATGGATCACCATTATTCATGCGATTGAACCTCGCGCTGACCGCGATCATTCAAAGCGCGACAACAAGAATATGCCGTGGGGTAGTTGGTACTTCGAAGTTGGAGGAGAACCAAACAAGTTCTTGTCCGAAAGTGGATTTGCTCAATTCCCATGCCTTGTGCCTCGCTGGTCAACCGTTGGGGGTGATATCTACGGGAACTCGCCTGGCATGGAAGCATTGGGTGACATCAAGCAACTGCAACACGAACAACTACGCAAGGCGCAGGTCATCGACTACCAGACGAAACCGCCGCTGCAAGTCCCGGCGAACATGAAGAACCGCGACGTTGAGATGCTGCCCGGTGGTATTACGTTTGTCGATGGTGTCAACTCAGGGATCAAGACCGCCTTTGAGGTCAACCTCAACCTGCAACACCTGCTCGGTGACATTCAGGATGTGCGCGAGCGTGTGCGCGGGTCGTTCTACGCTGATCTGTTCCTGATGCTTGCTAACGCCACCGACACCCGCATGACAGCGACTGAGGTGGCAGAGCGGCATGAGGAGAAACTGCTGATGCTTGGCCCTGTGCTTGAGCGTCTGCACAACGAACTCCTCGACCCGCTCATTGACATCACTTTCACCCGCATGGTTGCAGCCGGCATCGTCCCGCCAGCACCACCCGAACTGCAAGGCATGGACTTGAGCGTTGAGTTCGTGTCAATGCTTGCTCAGGCTCAACGCGCCATCGGAACCAACAGCGTTGACAGATTTGTTGGCAACCTTGGTCAAGTCGCCACCTTCAAGCCTGATGTGCTTGACAAGTTTGACGCTGACCAATGGGTTGACGCGTACTCCGACATGCTCGGCGTTGACCCAAGTCTGATCGTTGCCGACAAGCAGGTGGCATTGATCCGCGACGCACGCAACAAGGCGATGGCTGCAAAGGAGCAGGTCGCAGCAATGCAGCAGCAGAGCGAAACCGCCAAGAATCTTGCACAGGCTCCGACTGGCGGCGGTCAGAACGCGCTGATGGATGTGATGAACCAATTCTCAGGGTACGGATCACCGTCACCTTCTCAGGTGTAGTACCCGTATTGTGAATAACGCTCGCTAAATTTATCCAATGAGCAACTATGACCCGCTCGACATCCGTGGACAGGAGCGCACGAAAGCAGAACGCGATCTGCGCGACAAACTGTCCAAGGAAATCGAGGAATCGGATATCAAGTGGTTGATGAGTAGCAAGCGAGGTCGCCGATTCTTGTGGCGACATCTAGATCAGGCTGGAGTATTTAGGCTTAGTTTCAACACCAATGCAATGGCAATGGCCTTTGCAGAAGGAAACCGGAACTTTGGACTGCGTACCCTCGACATGATCCACTCGCTTTGCCCGGAGTTGTACCCAACGATGGTGAAGGAACACAATGGCAGACACACTGACAACGACAACAGCAACAACCAATGACACTGCTGTCGCTGACGCTGCACCCAAGAGCGAAGTAAGCATTGCTGACGCGCTCTACGGTGGCAAGGCAACCGAAGGACAGGAACAGCAAGTTGCGGATGCAACCAAGGCTGTCGAAACCGACGCAACAAAGGTTGACGCTCCACAGGGCGCACCCGAAAAGTACGAATTCAAAGCCTCTGAAGGCAAAGCATTCGACGCAGAAGTGCTAACCGCATTCGCTGATGTTGCAAAGGAATTGAACCTGACCCAGGATGCTGCACAGAAGGTACTTGACCGCATGGCTCCAAAGATGGAGGCGCGTCAAGCCCAGCAGATCGAGACCCTCCGCACACAATGGGCGGACAGTTCAAAGGTTGACAAGGAATTCGGTGGAGAGAAACTCTCCGAGAACCTGTCAACCGCGAAGAAAGCACTCGACCAGTTCGGGACACCTGAACTTCGATCACTACTGAACGAATCCGGTCTTGGAAATCACCCGGAGTTCATCCGGTTTATGTTCCGAGCGGGTAAGTCAATTTCCGAAGACCGCTACGTTGGACAGGCAAACGGTGCAGCCCCATCACAGGGACGGCCGCGAGACTTCGCCAGCCAAGCAGCCTTCCTTTATTCCAAACAGTCCTAATTTATAAGGAATTACTATTATGGCAACTCTTTCTTCTACTAATTTAACGCTTGCTGATTGGGCAAAGCGTACTGATCCAGATGGCCGTACTCCGGTCATTGCCGAACTGCTCTCTCAAAGCAACGAAATCCTTGAAGATTGCGTATTCAAGGAAGGAAATCTGCCAACCGGAGAGCGCGTAGTCATCCGTACAGGTCTTCCGACCGTGTACTGGCGTGCGCTCAACCAAGGCATTCCAAACAGCAAGTCAACGACCGCGCAGGTCGATGAAGCATGCGGCATGCTTGAGGCTCGCTCCGAAGTTGACAAGGATCTTGCGATGCTCAACGGCAACACGGCTCAGTTCCGTTTGTCCGAAGACACCGCGTTCCTTGAGGCGATGAATCAGACCCAGGCTACGACCATGTTCTACGGCAATCCTGCCATTGAACCAAAGTCGTTCCTTGGTCTTGCAGCCCGTTATTCAAGCCTTTCCGCAAGCAACGGCCAGAACATTCTGGATGCTGGTGGCACTGGTTCGGACAACACTTCGGTGTACCTCGTTGTGTGGGGTGACAACACCGTGTATTGCCCGTTCCCAAAGGGATCGAAGGCAGGACTGATCCACGAAGACCTCGGCGAGCAGACTGTCTACAGCGGCGACAACCGTTTGCAGGCTTATGCAACCCGTTACCAGTGGAAGAACGGTCTTGTTGTCAAGGATTGGCGTTACGTTGTTCGTATTGCCAACATTGACATCAGCGATCTGTTTGCTCAGACCGGGTCGCAAGCAACCGGCGCAGCCACCGCACTTGTCAAGATGATGGCACGCGCCATGTATCGCATCCCAAATTTGGCGATGGGTCGTTCTGCCTTCTACATGAACCGTACCGTTCACAGCGGTCTGTCGGTTGCTGCGCTTGACAAGAGCAGTGCTGTCCTCAAAATCAACGAAGGACTCTCGCAGTTCGGCACGGCAAGCAGTTACCTGTCGTTCCTCGGAATTCCGTTGCGTCGCGTTGATTCACTCATCAATGCCGAAGCCCGTATTACCTAATACTTCTACAGAAAGAGAACAACAAAATGATTTTAGATCAAAACCTTCGCTTTGGTTCGACTGGAGCAATCACCACTGCGTCCACCTATGTGTGTGCTGACGTTGTGAATCTTCAGGCAAAAACCGCGTACTCTGCCACCGCATCCGGCAGTCTGTACACGGTTTCTCAGGGAACCCAGAACCTCGACATTGGTTCTGGCACAGACCTGTATGTGTATTTCACCGTGACTACCGCTCTTGCCGGCGGTACTAACGCAACTTTCCAAGCCGTAGCGTCAAGCAGTGCAACGCTCGCGTCTGGAAACATTGTTGTTGGCGAAGTCAGCCTCATTGTGACTGCGAACCTTGGCGTTGGTCAGCAAGTTGCTGTCCGCGTCAGTCCGCAGCAACTCGGTGCTGCTGCACTTCAGTACCTCGGCGCACAAGTTATTACCACTGGTACTTTCACCACTGGTGCAATTTCTGCTGACCTAGTCATGGACATTCAGGACGGCAAGCGTTCGTATGCTTCCGGTTTCTCAATCGTTTAACAGGAAAGTTTTATGCCAAAGGTTCAAGCAAAAATCCTGTGTTTCGTTGACAACGGTCTTCGCCAGCCTGGAGACATCTTTGAATACAGCGGCCCACGGAACAACAACGTCGAGATTCTTGACGGTTCTTGGGACGAAGGAATTACCAAACCTACGGTTGATGCTTCCGGAAGGAAGTGGAAAGCCAAGGGCAAGCGTAAGTCTTCAGATGATGAAGCGGACGTTGACGAAGGTTGAACCTTTGATTTGATTTGCCGCATGGGGGGAGTCGCTGGGAAACCACGGCTCCCCCTTGTTTCTAGTTGAAAGGAGCCACTAAATTGGCCTCAGAAGTCGATATTTGTAACCTTTCTCTATCACACATCGGGGATGAAGCGACAGTCTCAAGCATCAACCCACCTGAAGCATCGTTTCAGGCAGGTCTGTGCGCCCGTTTCTACCCCATTGCTCGCGACTCCCTGCTGCAAATGCACAACTGGAACTTTGGTTCTAAGCGTGTCAATCTTGCACAAGTGACCAACGTGTGGCCGCAATGGGAGTACGCATACGCAGTGCCTGGTGACTGCGTGACCATTGTCAGTGTGCTGCCTCCTGACGCTGCCAACGACTACGCGACGCAGTTTGTCCCTACCGACAGCCCGTCATTTGGACACAACTACTCGCCGCTTATTGCCGCAGGTCAGTACGTCCCGCAGCCGTACGCCGTTGAGGCTGACACCCTTGGTGCAGGTGTGATCTACACCAACCAGGCAAGTGCAATGCTTCGGTATCAGTCGCTTGTTTCTGACCCAACCAAATTCACGCCGCTGTTCGTGATGACGTTGTCTTGGCACTTGGCATCGATGCTTGCGGGGCCGATCATCAAGGGCGATACCGGGTCTGCTGAAGCGAAGCGATGCCTACAGATGATGGCTGGGTATCTGTCTCAGGCGCGAACAAGTGACTCAAACATGCGAAACATCAAGGTGGAACACATCGTTCCCTGGTCAGCAGGAAGATAAACATGCCGATGACACGCACCTTCTTCCGTTCGTTTGCCGGCGGCGAGTTGTCGCCTGAAATGTTTGGACGCATTGACGATGTCAAGTTCCAAACCGGGGCGGCAAAGTTGCGAAACTTCATTGCTATGCCACAAGGCCCGGCAGAGAACCGAGCCGGGACAGCGTTTGTGCGAGCGGTCAAGAACAGCGCAAAGCGCACTCGACTGATCCCGTTCACCTACAGCACAACGCAAACGATGGTGCTTGAACTTGGTGATGGGTACATCCGGTTCCACACGCAGGGTGCGACGCTGTTGGTTGGCACTCCAAGCGCATTCAGCACAACAAAGACCATCACGGCTGTTGATATTGCCACAGAAACTGTGACAAGCAACGCGCACGGCTATGCAAACGGAACACCAATCCAAATTGCAGCCACAACAACAATTCCAGCAGGTTTGTCTGCCCTCACAACTTATTATGTTGTTGGCGCAACCACAAACACATTTCAATTCTCTTTGACTGTTGGTGGAGCGGCAATTGATATTACAAGTACTGGTGCTGGAACAATTACGACAAACCAAGTTTATTCTTTGGGCGATCTTGTAAGTTCCGGTGGGTCAAACTATTACTGCATCCTTGCATCAACAGGCAATCTGCCAACCAATGCAACGTATTGGTATCCGATTCCTTCAGCCGCGTACGAAATCCCTACCCCGTACGCAGAGGCTGACCTGTTTGACTTGCACTATGTGCAGTCTGCCGATGTGCTGACCATTGTCCACCCAAACTATGCACCACGCGAGTTGCGCCGGCTTGGTGCAACAACGTGGACGCTGTCAACAATCTTATTTGTGTCGCCAGTTGCAGCACCTGCTGCGCCAACGGTAACTGCGAATCGTGGTCGATCCATCAACATTTCGGGCATTACAAACGCCGCAATTGCGGTGATTACAACAGTTGCCGACCACAATTTTGCTCTTGGAGATCCGGTTGAAATTAGCGGTGTTCTTGGAATGACAGAGGCAAATGGATTTTGGATTGTCCATAAGAACACGCCTAGCACTAAATTAGAAGTGCAGTCTTACACGACCGGGGCGCACTTTAACAGCACTAATCCACCTGTTGGTATTTACACAAGTGGTGGAAGTATTCAGTACGCCAACCAGTCGCAAGACCTTGACAACTTCTATGTCATTACATCTATTGCAACAAACGGGTTTGACGAAAGTGTTGCTAGTCCTTCGGGGACAGTATTCAACAACTTGAATGTGACGGGCGCGTCGAATGATTTGACATGGACGGCTGTGTCAGGGGCATTGCGATACAACATCTATAAGAAGCAAAATGGTTTGTATGGTTATATCGGACAATCCGATACCAATTCGTTTACTGACAACAACATTGCGCCTGACATGGGAATCACGCCTCCCATCGTTGACCCGGTGTTCATGTCCGCAGGGAACTACCCACAGGCCGTGAGTTACTTTGAGCAGCGTCGAGTGTTTGCCGGCACAACGAACGAGCCACAAAGCATGTGGATGACGCGGTCAGGAACCGAAAGCGATATGTCGTACTCGCTTCCTGTCAAGGACGATGACCGAATCAACTTCCGTGTCGCAGCGCGAGAAGCCAACACCATCCGTCATGTCATCCCGTTGACACAGTTGATCCTCCTGACCAGCGCAGCGGAGTGGCGCGTCAGCCCGGTGAACAGCGATGCGATCACACCGACCACGGTGTCTGTGCGTCCGCAGTCGTACGTTGGCGCAAGCAACGTGCAGCCTGAGATCATCAACAACAGCATGGTGTACTGCGCTGCGAGAGGCGGTCACATTCGCGAACTCGGCTACTCATGGCAGTCGAACGGGTTCATCACTGGCGACCTGTCAATCCGCGCTGCTCACCTGTTTGACAACTTTAACATTGTTGACATGTGCTACGCCAAGTCCCCGCAGCCGCTCTTGTGGTTTGTGTCAACGACAGGCAAACTGCTTGGGCTGACCTACGTCCCTGAACAGCAGATCGGTGCATGGCATCAGCACGACACCGACGGCGTGTTTGAGTCCTGCACCGTTGTCGCAGAAGGCAACGAAGACTCCTTGTACGTCATTGTTCAACGCACTATCAACGGCAACTCGGTGCGATACGTTGAGCGGATGGCAACTCGGCAGGTCAACTTGCTCAAAGACTGTTTCTTCGTGGACGCTGGATCGACGTTTAACGGCACAAACCTGACCGCGACAACCGTTACGGTGACGGGCGGCACATCTTGGGGGCCGGCAGACGTACTGACGATCACCGCCTCCTCAAACCTGTTCGTGTGGCCCGGAACCACCGATGTCAACGATGCCATTGTGTTGACAGATTCCACAGGTGCTTCTTATCGCCTCAAGATCCTCGCTACGAGTTCCCCGACTGTGGCAACAGCCAAGGTGGACAAGGTCATTCCGGTCGCTCTCAGGGCAACTCCGACCACTGTGTGGGCATTTGCACGGGACACGGTCAGCGGTCTGTCGCACCTTGAGGGCAAGACGGTCAGCATCCTTGCCGACGGGGCGGTCATGCCGCAGGTGGTGGTGACCGGAGGGGTGGCAGTCCTTGAACGTGCGTCGGTGGTAGTTCACGTTGGTCTGCCGTACCAAAGCGACCTACAGACCCTGCCAGTGGCATTGAACATCGACGCATTCGCGCAGGGGCGCGTGAAGAACGTCAACCAGGCATGGATTCGGGTGTTCCAATCGTCGGGTGTATTTGTCGGGCCTGACGCAAACAAGTTGACAGAAGTCAAGCAGCGCACCACCGAGCCGTACGGTTCACCGCCAGCCCTGAAATCCGATGAAGTCAGCGTTGCTATGACCCCGACATGGGCGCAGTCCGGTCAAATCTACATTCGGCAGAGCGACCCGCTCCCGCTGACCATTGTCGGCATTACCACAGAGATTGTTGTCGGCAGTTAACAGGAGAAAGACATGAGTTCATTTGCATACGCAGCATCGTCAAGCAGCCTGATGAACATCCTCGGTTCATCACCAACCCCTGCCGGGTACAGCGCGGGTGGATCAACGCTTCCTGCCGTTGGCGGTGCTGTCGGCGGTGCAGCCGGCACAAGTTGGACAAGCGGCGAAGCACTGATGATGGGCGGTTCGATCATGTCGGTGTTCGGTGCTGTCAACAGCGCAATCGGTTCGTTCTACGCCGCCGACAGTCAGAAGACGCAACTCAAGATGCAAGCGCAGAACCAACGGTTTCAGGCGCAGATGTCAGCGATCAACGCTCGCGGTGCTGAGATGCAAGCGCAGCAGTCGCTCCTTGCCGGCGAACGGGCAATCGGTCAGTACACAATGGGTGCAGGTCAACGCCGCGCATCCGCTACCGCGTCAATGGCAGCGAGAGGAATTCAGGGTGGTGTCGGCAGTGCGCGTGAGGTCACCGCAAGCATGGACTTGATCAAGGAGATTGACAAGTTGACCATCAGTTCTAACGCCGTACGTCAGGCCGAGGCAGCGCGAGCGCAGCGGATCAATTACATCAACCAGGGTGTAATCGCAGGTACAAGCGCGAACAACCTCATGGCTACCGCCGGCACAATTAGCCCGTACTCCAGTTCGTTTAGCAGTCTGCTTGGTAGTGCCTCAAGTATCGGGTCAACGTGGGCTACACAGCGTCGTATGGATGAACTTGTTGCAGCGCAATCACAGCGCAGATTCTGATAAAAACCGCAAACCCGTCGAAATCAACGGGATTAAACACCATGCCAACAGTCCCAACATCGTTTGTGCCACAAGCCGACATTTCATCACAAGCGGGTGTCGCACCGTTTGAGGCAACGCCCGGTCAGCCAGCACAGAACCTAGCAGCGGGTCAAGCGGTCGAACTTGGCAACGCATTGGTGCAAGCCGGCAATGTGGAGTACCGAATCGGCGCGATCATGCAGGACAACCTGAATGACGGCAACGCCAAACAGGCTTTGACGCAATGGCAGGCGCAAGCGCAAGACGTACTGCGCGGTCAGAACGGCTACTTCAACGCATACGGCAAAGATGCTGACACCAACTACCAGGCAACGCAAGATGCCCTGTCATCGTCTGCAAACTCGGTGATGGACGGACTTGGCAATGACACGCAGAAGGCGATGTTCATGCAAGCAGCGTCTAGCCACATGACTCAATACCGAGCGCAGATGCTCGACCACAAGAGCAAAGAGGCATTTCGATACGCTGCAAACGAGTCACAGGCATATGTAACGTCGTTAACTAGTGAAGCAATAAACAATTCCGAATTTCGCGACCAAGTTGATCAAAAAGGCAATCCAATTGGCCCATTCAATGCCGCCGAAGGGGCAGCAATTGCCGAAACGCGAAGGCGAGCAGCAAGTATTGGCATCCCAGTTAACTCGCAGCAAATGCTTGAGTTGGAACGCGGGGTTAGAACTGCCATTACAGGCGGTGTTGTCAACCGACTAATGCTCAAAGATGAATACCAGGCTGCGCTTGACTACGTTGTTGAACAGAAAGACAAAAAGTACATTGACGAGAACGCAGCGCAAAGCCTGTTGACATCGGTGTCAGCAAACCGCGACCGACAGATGGCAAGCCAAATTGAGGAATCTATCTCTTTATACGGAACGACTACCACTACGGCTGGCACATCCAACAATGAGTTGCCTGTAAAGGGTGGCGAATACGCCCTTGTCACTCGACCGGGCAAAGACGGCGCAACGCTTTTTGTTGGTGCGTCAATTACTGCCGAGGTTGGCACTCCTGTTGTCAGCCCATCAGACGGCATTGTCATTGGCAAGACCGGAAAAGAAACGGTAATCCGGATGAATGACGGGTCAGAAGTGTTCTTTGAAGGCGTTGACAAGTCGCAATTGTTTGAGGGTCAACGACTGAAACGCGGCGAAGCAATTGGCTCAATTGGAATTGATACCCCGGTGTCGTACCGAATCCTTCGTAATGGCGAATCAATTGACTATCGTAGCGTCAATGACGTTAACCCAATCATAAACAGGGATGCCGCTCGACGGCCGCAAACAGAACAAGAGGCGTTGGCTATTGCTGGGCTGATTGATCGGCGCGAGATCAGGGACGTTGTCAAGCAGAAGATCAGTCAGCGTTGGGCGCAAGACCGCGCAATGGCAGCGCAAGAAAACCAACGCGTTCTTGAAACGGTCACGCGAATGCAAGTGGCAGATTCAAACGCAGCCATCCCGCCGGCATTGTTTGCCGCGCTTACTCCAGCCCAACAGTCTGATGCACTTGGAATTCAGCGCAAGTCAAACGAAACTGGTGCTTTGCTTGAACTAGCAAAAGATCCAAGCAAGTTAACTCGCGAATATATATTTGAAAACTGGAAAAATTTTACCCCTGAGACATGTATCAAACTTCTTGACAAGGTCAATAGCGGAAACTTGATTGCAGCAAAGGTTGATGCAGACATGGTCAACGCAGCACTTGCTGTTGGTGGGATAAAATTGTCAGATGCAGAAAACTTGCAAATGCGTGTCAACATTGAAAAGAAGATCTTTGAAAAGCAGTCAGACACAGGCGTCAAATTGGACGATAAGCAAAAGCAAGAGATCATTGACAGGGCAATTTATGACACCGTGGACACGGGATGGTGGGGTACAACGCTAAAGCCGGCCATGGCTCTTACACCGTCCGAATTAGAAGGACGAATGAAAACGCTTACGTCTGCAAATCGAGCCGCTGTCATTGAACGGTTGCAACTTATTGACGGCATTCGGAATCCGACTGAAAGTCAGATTAAAGAGAAGTGGAAAACAATGGGCAAGGCAGGAACTAAATAATGGACACAGATATTACCGATCCAAGTTTCAAGTACGCCCCATCACAAAATCCCATTGATCCATTGAACAGTTCCGGATCTGCCGCGTTGCCGAACACAATGGCGCAGCAGGTTGACTTTGTTTCGTCCGGCAGTGACTTTGCTGACAACATCAGAAAGCAAACGCGCCAACTTATTGACAATCAAAACAATGCCATGATGCTGTCGATGTCTAAGGCCGCAGCCGGCAACGCCGAAGAGGCAGCAGCAGCGCAGCGACTTGGATACGAGACTGGGGTTGGTGCTGACATTGCTTCACGCAACAAGCAATTGCTTGAGCAGCGTTTGGCTACAGACCGATTGGCACAACTTGACCTGTTTAAGCGCGACCCTGTGCTTGCCCGTATGTTGGCAAACAAGGACTTTGCGGCGGTAGCGCACGATGACCTGCCAAACCTCATGGAGTCTGGTGAGCAGATCAATCCTGACTTGTCGTGGATTGAAGAGTTTCTGATTGGACGAGCAAGAGGGTACAAAGGAACCGAACTCGGACTTACTGGCATGGATATGTTGGCTGCAAAGGCAAGCGGCGTTCCAATTCCGGAATCGCTGCGAGCAAAGGCAGCGCAACAGTCAAAAGAATTGGCTGAACTTCGGGCAAGTGGTGGGTTTTTAGAAAGTTTCGGTGCGCTTGAAGGCAACATTGAGTCAACGATTCCTAAACAAGCAGAGATGGCGTTGTACGGCGCAGTAGCGGGTGGGTTGATACTTGGTGCGCCAACAGGTGGTATTGGCATGGTTCCGGGAATGGTTGCCGGTGCGGGAATGGGAGTGATGTCTGCCGGAGTCGTGCAGTCATTTCAAATTGAAGGCGGCAACTTATTTGTTGAAATGCTTGATGATGGCATTCCTGAAGACACGGCTCTTGTTGCTGCACCAATTGGTGGAGCGATTATGGCTGCACTTGAAATACTTCCGCTTAAGTTTGTGACTGGCGAAGCAAAGAAGTTGATTAAGCGCGAGGTTGCAGGACAAGTCATTGACACACTGAAGCAAACGGGAATGCTTGATGTATTTAAACGATTCTTGCAGTCGTATGGAATTGGCGTTACAACCGAAGTAGGAACAGAACTTGCCCAAGATGCTGTTGGTACTTATGTCCAAGAGATGGCGATGTTGGCAACCGATCCACTGTACGAGGAAAAGTGGAAGTCTGAAAAAGGTCGCGCCGAACTAGCAAAGCAATTTGTAGACACATTTATAGAAGTTGGACAGGGAATGGCAATCATGGGTGCTTTCCTCCCCGGCGCAAACTTCATCGGTGATGCTCGCCGCGCCCGTAAGGCAAAGGCAACGCGCCAGTTCTTTAAGGACATTGACAAGAACGCTTCAGAATCGAAGTTGAAGGGTCGCAACCCGCGCTCATACCAAGAGTGGTTTGAAGAGAAGGCGCGTGGAACAGCCAATCACACCCTGTTCATTGACATTGAGAAATTGCGCGAGGCGATGGCTAAGAACAATGTATCTGCCCAGCAACTCGAAACCATCTTGCCAGGCGTGACCAAGGCGATTGCAGATGCAAAAGGCATGAGCGGTATTGACTTTGCTTTCCCAACATCCGTGTACGCAGCCCGTCTGTCCGACATTGCGTTTGGTCAGGCATTGCAAGAACACATGCGATTTGACCCGAACGACATGTCAATTGCCGAGAACAACCAATACGTCAAAGAGCGTGAGCAGATTGTCGAGGAGATGAAGAAATCGGCAATGGAGTTGATGAAGGCTGACGCTGCTATTGACCAAAGCGCACAGGCCGTAGCCGACAGCGTCACCGCTCAATTGGTTGCTACTAGCAGGTACACAGAGTCAGAATCGCGGTCAATGGCTTCTGTGGCATCGGCTGTTGCAACAGTTATGTCGGCTCGTTTCAACATGACTCCGCTTGATTGGCACAACAAGTATGGCTCAAAGGTAGTTGGCGAAGGACAGGCAGCACCAGCCGCACCACAACAAGTTGCCACAACCGCTCCAATAAATCAACGTCAAACAGTGACTCCGGAAAGCATTACAGAACTTTCCGAAACAACTGCTGCCGCGCAAATTGAAGTGACAAGCGCAATTGAATCAAATGCGTTAAACGAACGTGATGGCAAACGTGCAAATGAATCTCTTTTCAAAATGAGGTTTGCATTAAAAAATGGAAAAATTGCAGATATTGCAGTTCAAACATGGAGGGCCATAAATAGGAATTTGCCGCAATTATCAAAAATGATTGATAAAGCAAACGAATTTCTTAAAAAGAATGGCGTTGAAATTGTTGATCCAACTGGACAAATTTATACGGACGGATGGGCTGAGGTAGAGGTTGTTTCATGGGAACCATACGAAGAAGGACAAGAAAGTCCTGACGAATACCGCGTTGTTAAAACAATGGAACCTATTGTCCGTCAAAACGGTCAAATTATTAAACGCGGTGAAGTAATAGTGCGCGACATTCGTCCTGAGTCTGCTATGTCTCCGGCTGAGATTGAAACAAAACAAAAAAAACAAGATGACATTAAACGCCGTTTAGAGGAGAAATTAGCCGCTACTAAATTAGCAGAACAAGTTTTACCCGCCACGCTTGAGCAAGCGGCAAAGGCAGACGCAAACGCAATAAATGAACAGGCTTCTCAAGAAAGCGATGACACCGTTGCCACTGCTGAATCGCAACCAAACATTCCAACAGCAATTGATGATGCAATATCTCTTGATTCTGTTGCCAAACTAGCAACTAGTCGTGCGTGGGAGCGTGGGCGCGATCTTAAAGTAGAGATGCAAAAAGAAGCCACCACACTTGCTGGTGGTTCCGGTGTCGATCTTCTTATAGATACTCCGCAAACTACTGAATATTTGACGCGTGTTGGTCTTCGTGATGCTTTGTACGCGCTGCGTCAAAACCCTAATTCAGTTGGTTGGTATGACGAGAAAACGCGCCAAGCACTCGCTGTAATGGCGTTGGTGCATCCGGAAATTTTGACAGACGAGAACGCTCGCTTTGCGTTTACATGGGCGTTGGCAGTTACGTCTAATGGAATTAAGGTTGGCAAGAACTTTGAACTTGCCGAAATGGTTTATCGACGATACAAGAGTGACGGCAAGATGCCATCAGATTTGGCTGCTGGAACATCACAGGAAGCAATCAACAATTCACTTAGTTTGTTCAACACATTGCGAGATGCCTGGGGAATTGACAACCTACGTCGATTTGCTCAGACTGAATACACCATTCAAGAACTGAAGTACATCGTTGCCGATACTGATTCGGGCGGCGAATACGCAAGCACGGTAGTCAAGGGTGCTGCCGTACTTGGCCCAAAGATTGGCAATGGCTTCTTTAGCAATCTATACGGCGACTTCCGAAGTCTAACTATGGATCGTTGGCTAGTTCGTACATGGGGTCGATGGACTGGCACATTGATTATGCCAATGCCAGCGCAAACACAGAATGCACGAACGCGATTACAAACGGTCATCACTGCGCTCACTCAAGACGAACGCGCTTCTATGGCTTCCATATTGCGTGAAGCAGTTCCAAAGCAAGCAGCGGTCATTGATGCTGTTGAGGCCGGCAGTGGCGTTGACTTCGATGCACTGTCTTCTGTGATTCAGAAGGCAAGTATGGACAAAGAAGTTCGCGCAAAGATGAATGAAACCTTTGCTGGGCAAGAAGTTCGCAAGGCAGGTAATGGACTCGCCAAATACCTTGACGGTCAGAAGGAAGCACCAGCCGGCCCGGGCGAGCGCGTTCGCATTCGCGGCATCTTTACAACGATTCTTCAGCAATTACAGCAATTGCCCGAATACGCAGAACTCACTATGGCAGACCTACAGGCTGCCCTGTGGTACGCAGAGAAGCGACTTTATGAGACTGCGAAAGAAGATATTACGATAGATGAGGAAAATATCGAAGGGTATGCTGATGATGAAGCACCTGACTACGCCAACGCAGCAGCGGATGTTGCGCGGGTTGCTGGTGTTTCAAACGACAAGATTTCACAAACACTACAGCGAGAATCCAACAATGAGCGATCAAGACAATCACGACTACAAGAGAAAAGTGGCTCTCCCGTTGAAGCCCGTAACACGGCAGCAACTAGAGGATTCTCTGACAATGAAAAACGGCAGTTCAATGGAGCCGCCGTCATTCGCAATGACCGGGCCAGTCGCGGCAATATTGCGGGATCACCCGACCCTTACACCCGAAGCAGCAGTAAGACAAATACAAAGCCTCGGCTGGTAAAACTAATTCGCGCTAGAGTTGTCTCGCTGTTTCAACCGCAAGGAAGATTACGAAACGCACTTGCAGCAGCCGGCGGGGAAAAGCGTCCATTTGACACTCCTAAATTTCACGAATTAGAGAAGTCTGAGAAATCGCCAATAGCGTTTCACCGACTGATTACAGAAAGCAAATCAAAGAGCGAGTTCGGCGCGTCTGTCTATGCGTATACCGTTGAGGAATACGCTGACATGCGTTTGTTTGTATCTGAAGATGCTTTAAGTGGATTTGCATTGAAGGGCGACGACATTGTTTCTGTGTTCTCAATGTCTGACGCAGCGGTTGGTCATGCCCTCATGCAAATGGCTGTGTCTGTAGGTGGACGCAGACTAGATGCATTTGATACGGTGCTTCCTTACCTGTACGCGCCACATGGCTTTCGCGCTGTGGCAAGATTGCGATGGGATGAGGGGCGCAAGCCAGAAGGCTGGGACAAGAAGACGTTTGCCAAGTTCAACAATGGCGAACCGGATGTGGTGTTTATGGTGTACGACCCGACCTATTTCGGGCAGTATTCCAACAAAGATGGCAAGGTTGCTAAATCAGAAGACGCGGCAGTTCGCGTTCAGAAAAAGGCAACGAGCAATATTGCCAATGGTGGCATCCTTGAACAGGCCATGCCATCCGGCAAGCCGCGTGCAACGATTGACCTCAGCACGTTTATTACTACGCTGAACACGGCTGCTGATCTATCGTCATACCTGCATGAGATGGCACATTTCTATATGGTGACATATATAAATATTGCCAACGAGCCTGGTGCGCCTCCTCAAATCACGGCTGACCTGCAAATCATATTTGACTGGCTTGGCATTAAAGACCTTGCGGCGTGGAATGCCATGACGTTTGAGGAGCAACGCAAGTATTGGGAGTCGTTTGCTTACAACCACGAAATCTATTTGTTTGAAGGCAAGTCACCGAGCGTTGAGATGCAGGGTGTGTTTGACCGATTCTCTGCTTGGCTACGAGCAATTTACAAGAATATTCGCGTTGATCTTAACGCCATTTACCGTGAGAAGTTTGGCGAAGACCTGCCGATGCTGACACCCGAGATTCGTGGGGTGATGGATCGCATGTTGGCAACTGAGAAGCAAATCAAATACGCGGAGTCTGTCAACAACATGACACCGTTGTTCTTGACTCAAGAGCAGTCCGGATACGACGATGCACGGTGGGCTGCGTACCAGGCGATGGTGCAGGAAGCGCACGACCAGTCCGTGACTGACTTGACCAAGGCAAGTCTCCGTCAAATGGAGTGGCTGTCAAACGCCCGTACTCGACTGCTCAAGGAAATGCAGGCCAAGCACGACGACATCCGCGACAAGATGCGTAGCGACATTGCTGAGGAGGTTGCAACCGAGCCTGTGTACATGGCGATGTCAGTCCTCAAGACTGGCAAGGGTCGAGTGGCAAACGGCGAAATGGTGGTCTTCAGCGACAAGTACAAGTTGAACCTAGCGATTGTCAAGTCGATGATCCCTGCTGAGAACCTGTCTAAGTTGGGATATGGCAAGTTTGGAATGCTGTCAGAAGATGGCTTGCACCCCGACATGGTCGCCGAGATGTTTGGTTTCAAGAGCGGTGACGAGTTGGTTCTTGCGCTTCTTGCTGCCAAACCTGTCAAGGAAGAGGTTGACAGTAGGCTTGACGCTCGCATGCTTGCCGAGTACGGGGACATGAACACCCCTGCTGAGATAGAGGTGCAGGTACAGAAAGCATTGCACAATGAGGCTCGCGAGCGTTTCATTGGTGTTGAGGCTCGATTTGTTGCCAGTGCTACTCAGCCTGTCCGTGCGATCACCGATGCTGCGCGGTTGGCTGCTAACACGATTGTCAACGCACAGAAGATTGAGAACATCAGACCGAGCAATTACGCCGCCGCAGAGGCTCGTGCAGCACGAGATGCTGCCGATGCCTACAAGCAGCGTCAGACTCCTGAACAGGCTCGTAAGACCTCCTACACCCGCTCCTACAACGAGCAGATCGCTGCTGGGGTCGATGAGGCAACTGCCGTTGCCGAAGCCACCAAGAAGGGCGACCAGGCTGCTACCGCTGCCAAGGATCGTCAGGATGCGTTTGCGGCAAAGTACGGGAACCGCGAGCCGGCACAGGTGGTCATTCGCGCCAAGCAGGCGCAGGTAGTTCAGAACCAGTTGGTCAAGGTTTCTACCGCTGCGCTTGAGGAAGTTGACAAGGCACTCAAGGACTTTAGGAAATTCTTTAAGGCTGACGAGAAGATTG
>Ga0209593_10000239_pt1 | contig 28712 bp, 25 predicted proteins | sample PPLLaktember2015_3_FD_187260 | JGI IMG/M metagenome (GOLD analysis project Ga0209593, IMG submission 187260) | Freshwater sediment microbial communities from Prairie Pothole Lake near Jamestown, North Dakota, USA - PPLs Lake P7 Core (6) Depth... | ecosystem: Environmental > Aquatic > Freshwater...
CCGCAAGACCGCAAGACTGCAGGACCGCACGACCGCAAGACATAAAAACAAACCTGCAATAAATTAACATGAAAAAATTCATACTTGCTCTTGACCAGGGAACCACCAGTTCAAGGGCAATAGTTTTTGACAGTCAGGGTAATCCGGTTTCGGTCGCCCAAAAGGAATTTACCCAGTATTATCCGGGACCCGCCTGGGTGGAGCATGATGCGGATGAAATATGGTCTTCACAATCGGCAGTCGCCCGCGAAGCCCTGCATCATGCAGGTATAGACAGCAGTGATCTTGCAGCGGCCGGCATTGCCAACCAGAGGGAAACAACAATAATATGGGACCGCCGTACAGGCAGGCCCGTTTACAATGCCATTGTATGGCAGGACAGGCGCACTGCAGGTTATTGCGACGCACTGAAAAATAACGGGCATGGTACACTGATCAGGGAAAAAACCGGGCTTATTGTTGATGCCTATTTCTCTGCTACAAAGATCACGTGGATACTGGAAAATGTTGAAGGGGCCAGGACACTCGCAAACAAAGGCTTTCTTGCCTTTGGTACAGTTGATTCATGGCTGGTGTGGAATCTGACCGGCGGTAAGACCCATATCACTGATATTTCGAACGCTTCGCGTACAATGATCTTTAATATCCATACCCTCGAATGGGATGCTGACCTGTTGAAGCTTTTTGACATTCCCCGCAGTCTGCTGCCCGAAGTGAGATCCTCCAGTGAAATATACGGACACATCCGGGATCCCTTCCCCGGAGAAATCCCGATAGGGGGAATTGCCGGTGACCAGCAGGCTGCATTGTTCGGGCAACTGTGCAATACGCCCGGAATGGTAAAAAACACTTATGGCACGGGATGTTTTATGGTGATGAATACCGGGAACAAACCCATTGAATCAAGGAATAACCTGCTGACAACCATTGCCTGGAAAATAGGGGGTGAGGTCCAGTATGCACTGGAAGGAAGCATCTTTATTGCCGGAGCCGTGGTGCAATGGTTGCGCGACGGGTTAGGCCTGATCAGCAGTTCCGGCGAGGTGGAAAATCTGGCAGGCAGGGTAAAAGACACCGGCGGAGTGTATTTTGTTCCGGCCTTTACCGGGTTGGGCGCACCCCATTGGAATCAGCATGCGAGAGGATCCCTGTTCGGACTTACCCGGAGCACAACCGCTGCCCATATTGCCAGGGCTGCACTGGAAAGCATAGCATTTCAAACGCTGGAAGTATTGCAGGCTATGCAAACCGATTCCGGGATAATCATCCGGGAATTGCGGGTGGATGGCGGGGCCACAGCCAATAACTTTCTGATGCAATTTCAGTGTGATGTAGCCGGCACAAAGGTAGTCCGTCCCATGATTACTGAAACCACGGCCCTGGGGGCCGCATATCTGGCCGGCCTGGCAGTCGGATACTGGAAGGATGCCACTGACATTGCACATCATTGGAAGGCTGAACGGACTTTTACGCCGGAAATATCACCTGATCAGGCGGGAATTTTAATTACCGGCTGGCAGCGTGCTGTAAATGCAGCCATTACATGGGGAAATACCTAACCTAATTAATGAATCCTATGTCACCTTTCATGGCAGAATTAACCGGAACAGCCCTTATAATGATTTTTGGCAGCGGCGTTGTAGCAAATGTGGTCCTGAACAGCACTAAAGGAAATAACAGCGGGTGGATCGTGATAACCTTCGGTTGGGCCATCGGGGTTTTCACCGGGGTATTTGTATCAGCACCTTTCAGCGGAGCCCATCTTAATCCGGCGATCACCCTGGCCCTGTTGGCTGCAGGAAAGTTCCCGGCAGATCAGGTATTGATTTACATTGCCGCCCAGTTTGCCGGGGCGATGACCGGTTCATTCCTTGTATGGGTAGCCTACCGCCGGCATTTTGAGGTCACCGGTGACGCAGCAGCAATCCTGGCCATCTTCTGCACATCACCGAATATCAGAAGCTATTTTGATAATATTATGACGGAAGCGATAGGCACTTTTGTGTTAACCCTCGCAGTACTGTATATGGCGCAGCCGGATATAGGCCTGGGTGCGATCAATTCCCTGCCTGTTGCCCTGGTGGTGCTCGGCCTGGGTCTTTCCCTCGGCGGACCTACCGGATATGCAATTAATCCTGCAAGGGACCTTGGACCCCGCATCATACATGCGCTGCTTCCCCTGAATTCCAAAGGCAGCAATGACTGGTCATATGCCTGGATACCGGTCATAGGGCCGATTGCCGGCGGATTGGCAGCAGCCGGGGCTTATTTACTTTTAAAGTAGATAAAGGGTTCGCAATCCGGTGATCCGGAAGCATAAATAATTCAATTAAAAAAAGTTCAGGTAATGGATTTTGTTTTTAACTTCACCGCAATTCAACAATATTTTTATGAAAAACAGTCATTTGTTTATCTCACTGTTTCTGATATTTAGCATTTCCTGTGCCAAATCTGTAAAGCAGGAACCCGAATCAACATCGGATGATTCTCTTATCAGGGAATATCACAGCAACGGCAAATTAAAGACAGAGATTTCGGCTGCCGGCAATCTCAGGCAGGGACCTACGCGAAATTATAACTTTCAGGGTCAGCTGATTTCGGAGGTGAATTATAACAATAATCTTAAGGATGGCCTTGCCACAAACTATTACCCGGTTTCCGGCAAAAAAAATTCCACCCTGGTATACAAAAATGGAATTAAGGAAGGTGATGAAACCTGGTTCTATGAGAGCGGGCAGGTATACCGCCTTTCACCTTATGTTGCCGGCAAGATCAATGGCATTCAGAAATTCTATTATCAAACCGGGGAATTGATGGCTGAGGTGCCCTATAAGGATGGATTTGCTGGGACCGGTCTCAAAGAGTATAAAAAAGACGGGACCGTCCTGGGTGGCTATCCGAATATCGTCATCCGCAAGGAAGATCATCTGAAAGATGCCAATAAAATCGTACTTGTGATTTCCCTTTCAAACGAATCCAAAAATGTAAAGTTCTATGAAGGTTCCCTTTCGGAATCCAGGTATTTGAGTAACAAATTATTGCTTCTCGCGACGCAGAACGGGATCACCCAGATCGATTATAACATTGCACCCGGAGTTACTTTGAAGCAGAGGGTTGTGATTTCGGCCAATTATAAAACTCCGATGGGAAATTCCTGTATCCTGACCAAAACGTACAACCTGGAAGCTTTCAATCCCTGAGAAAGAATAGCTAACCCTATTTACCATGTATGCGCTGTTTATTAAGGAAATAACCAGTTTTTTCAATACCCTTACAGGCTATATCGTCATCATTATTTTTCTGATTATCAACAGCTTATTCATGTGGGTCTTTGATGGCTCCATGAACTTGCCCGATGGCGGTTATGCAACCCTGGATACCTTGTTTATCCTGGCTCCCTGGGTGTTCCTGATGCTGATCCCCGCCATTACCATGCGAAGTTTTGCAGACGAAAAGCGCACCGGCACCCTTGACCTTTTGCTGACCCGGCCACTTTCCGGGTTCCGTATCATCCTGGCCAAGTATGTCGCATCCATGGTCCTGATCCTGTTTTCCATTGTTCCGACACTCCTGTACTATTATTCCATCGTAAGGCTGGGGAATCCGGTCGGAAATATTGACGGGGGTGGAACCTGGGGTTCCTATATCGGTTTGATATTCCTTGCGGGAGCCTATGCTGCCATCGGTTTGTTCTGTTCTTCCCTGACCGATAACCTGATCATTGCCTTTCTTCTGGCTGCATTTATTTGTCTTTCCATCTGCTACGGATTTGAACAGGCCGGCACACTTTTGTCGGCAGGCAAATCCGGAAACCTTATCCTATCCCTTGGAATAATAGATCATTACAGTTCCATGAGCCGTGGTGTTCTTGATTCCCGTGATATGGTTTATTTTGTTGCGGTGATATCCATATTTCTCTTACTAACGCGTTTCAGGGTGTATTCATGGACCTTATGAAAAATAACACGGGACGCGGCAGGCATGTCATTGGACTTGTTACCTCCCTGCTGATTGTAATATTTCTGGCTTATATTTTATCCGCCTTTTTTTTCAGGATAGACCTTACTGCCGAGAAGCGGTATACTTTATCGCCCTTCACAAAAAAAACACTGAAGAACCTGAAGGATGTGGTATTTGTCAGGGTTTACCTCGACGGGGATCTCAATATTCCTTTCAGCAAAATGCAGCAACGGGTCAGGGAGACCCTGGATGAATTCAGGATTTACGCAAGGGATAACCTGGAATATGAATTCATCAATCCTTTCGCCGATAAGGATGCCGGAATGAGAAAGGATGTGGTAAATGAACTTTATGAAAAAGGTCTGAAGCCGTCCAATATTATAGCCAGGGATAAGGAAGGTGGTTCCAGCGAAAAGCTGGTAATTCCGGGTGCTCTGATCAATTACCGCAATACGGAGATCCCGGTAAACCTGCTGAAGAATAACCCGGGTGCCGGTCCTGAAGAAAACATCAATAATTCAGTTCAGGCGCTTGAATTCGAATTTATGCGGATTATCTCTTCCCTGTCAGCCGATACCACTGAAAAAATTGCCTTTATTGAAGGACATGGGGAACTGAATGAATACCAGGTTGAGGATATCACGCGGGAACTGGGATGGTATTTCCAGGTCGACCGCGGAAGAATCGACGGGAAACCGGGAATCCTGGATCAATACAAGGCTGTGATCATTGCAAAACCGGCCGGCTCCTTTTCAGAAAGAGACAAATTTGTGCTGGACCAGTATATCATGCAGGGTGGAAAAATGCTTTGTTTTATGGATATGGTAAACGCGGATCTTGACAGCCTCGGTGCTGTAGGGTCCATGGTTGCCCTTATCAATCAGCCCGGACTCGAGGATATGCTGTTCAGGTATGGTGTAAGGATAAATCCCGTATTGGTGCAGGATGTTCAGTGCAATCTCATACCCGTTAATATGGCGCTGGCCGGTAATCAACCCGATTTCAGGCCGGTACCCTGGCTCTATTCTCCGCTGATAACCGCCCCTGCCGTCCACCCGGTCACCCGGAATCTGAATATGATCAGCACTGAATTCACGGGGTCCATCGATACCATTGAAGCACGAAAAAGCGTCAGGAAAACAGTCCTGCTCCGGTCCTCCGGTTTTTCAAGGCTTGTCAGGGCTCCTGTCCTGATTGATCTCGAAGAAATTAGGCATACGCCTGTCCAGGAACAGTTTATGGAAGGATACCAGCCAATTGCTGTTTTGCTCGAAGGCAGGTTTGAGTCTGTCTTCACAAACAGAATGATTTCCGGGCTTTTCCCTGATACGTCGGTTCAGGTCCATCAATCCTCAAAGGCTTCCGCCATTCTCGTAGTGGCGGACGGGGATATGATCAGGAATCATATCAAACCCACTCCACAGGGAATAATGATCTCCCCCCTTGGATTCGACCGTTATTCCCAGCGAACCTTTGGGAACAAAGAGTTTATCGTAAACGCTGTTCAATATATCACCGGACATACCGGACTCATTAACCTTCGCTCAAGGCAGCTCACGTTGAGATTACTGGATAAGGCAAAATTGACCAGGCATCGGACGGGATGGGTGCTTCTCAATACGATCGGACCTCCTGTTATGGTGATCCTGGCCGGGTTGATATATGCCTGGATCAGAAAAAGAAGGTTTTCCAAAGTATAGCATTTCTGCCCGCCACTGACACCGTCCTGCTGCAGTATGAAGATATGGATCCTATTTTCCGGACACGGTGGGATTTTCAAAAAAAATAACAATCCGCTCTCTTTCAACGGGTTTTTTTTGTAATATTGATAACCTTAAATTGCCGGAAGATTGGCAAATCAATTGGCTGTTTTTAAAATAATTAAATTCCTGCATTCATGAAATTTGTTGTTTCAAGCATTGATCTGTTGAACCATTTGCAGGCTCTGAGCCGGGTAATCAGTTCAAAAAATACTCTTCCCATTTTAGATAACTATCTTTTTAAACTGGACGGCAAAGTGATGGAAATCACGGCCTCGGACCTGGAAACTACCATGGTGACGACCCTTGAGCTGGAGAATTCCAGCGGCTCCGGTACGATTGCCATTCCGGCAAAGCTGATCACTGATTCGTTACGGGAATTCCCCGATCAGCCGCTCACTTTTACAATCAATACCGAAACTTTTGGGGTCAGCATCAGCTCTGAAAACGGACAATTCTCTGTCGCTGGGCAACACGGTGAGGACTTTCCCCAATTGCCCAGGATCAAAACGGAACGCAGTGTGTCTTTGCAGTTAAAGGCCTCTGCCCTGGTAAGTGGAATTACAAGCACATTGTTTGCCACGGCAGATGATGAACTCCGTCCGGTTATGAATGGAATTTTCATTGAAATAAATCCTTCGGAAATGACTTTTGTTGCTTCCGATGCGCATAAACTGGTACGGTATAAACGCAAGGATGTAACCTCCAGCGCCTCTGCATCCTTCATTTTGCCAAAGAAACCGGCAGCCCTGCTCAAAAATCTGCTTTCCAGGGAACAGGAAGAAGTGGGTATTGAATTTGACGACAAAAACGCATTTTTCAGTCTTCCATCTTACCGACTTGTTTGCCGTCTCGTTGAAGGAAATTATCCCAGCTACAATTCGGTAATACCACTCAATAATTCAAACAAGCTGTTGATTGACAGGATAAAGTTGCTGAATACGGTAAAACGCGTTTCTGTTTTTTCAAACCAGGCCAGCAATCTGATCCGGATGGCACTTAAAGGCAACAGGCTCACTATTTCGGCCCAGGATTTGGATTTTGCCACATCGGCGGTGGAGGAGTTAACCTGCCAGTACATGGGAGATGAGCTGGAAATTGGATTCAAATCCACTTTCATGGCCGAGATTCTGAATAATCTGCAGGCGCAGGAGGTTTCGATTGAACTCTCAGATCCTTCACGTGCAGGACTTTTCATACCCTTCCAGAATGAAAACGACAATGAGGACGTGTTGATGTTGTTGATGCCCATGATGATCAATACCTAGATCACCTTATTTACTTTTCATGAAGTTGAATCTGCGCAATCCATTAATATTCTTTGATCTGGAGACAACCGGCATAGATATTGCCAATGACCGGATTGTGGAAATATCATACCTTAAAATATATCCAAACGGGGATGAGGAATCCAAAACGATGAAAATCAATCCTACCATCCCGATACCGCCCAAAGTGATCGCCATCCATGGCATCACGGATGAGGATGTAAGAGATGCCCCTACATTTAGCGAGGTGGCCAAATCCCTGATCCAGGTTTTTGAGGGCAGTGATTTTGCAGGTTACAATTCAAACAAGTTCGATCTCCCCCTGCTGGCAGAAGAATTCCTGCGTGCGAATGTGGACATAGACCTGAAGAAGAGAAAATTTATTGATATCCAGGTTATTTTCCATAAAAAGGAACAACGGACACTGAGTGCCGCGTATAAGTTTTATTGTGATAAAGATCTTGAGAATGCTCATTCTTCAGAGTCAGATACCAGGGCGACCTTTGAAGTACTTCAGGCCCAGCTCGACCGTTATGCCGATCTGCCAAACGATGTGGACGAACTGGCCAAATTTTCAAGCCATAACCGGAATGTTGATTTTCTTGGCCGCATTATTCTGGATGAGGAGGGTAAGGAATCATTTAATTTTGGGAAATATAAAGGACAACGGGTTGAAGATATATTTAAAAAGGATCCGGGATATTATGCATGGATGATGAACGGGCAGTTTCCCCTTCATACCAAGAAAGTGCTCACTGCCATTAAGCTCAGGGGTGCATTTGGGAAGGACAAAGAAATATCACGATGAAAATAATATGCATAGGCCGGAATTACGCTGACCATGCCAGGGAGCTGAACAATCCCGTTCCGGCGAATCCCGTATTTTTCATGAAACCGGACTCCTCCCTGCTGATCAATAACAATCCTTTTTTCTATCCTGATTTTTCAAAGGAAATTCACTATGAGACAGAAATAGTCCTGAAAATTTCCAGGCTGGGCAAAAGTATCGAAAAAAAGTTCGCGTACCGGTATTATGACGAAATTGGGATCGGTATTGACTTTACTGCACGCGATCTGCAAAACATCTGCAAAAAAGAAGGCCATCCCTGGGAAATAGCAAAGGCTTTCGACCAGTCGGCCGTGCTTGGCAAATTCATTCCCAAAATATCCCTTCCTGACCCCGGAGCTATTCGTTTTCAACTTGATCTGAACGGGAATACCGTCCAGAAAGGCAATACAAAAGACCTGCTATTTTCTTTTGACGATCTTATCGCCTACGTTTCCGTATTCATGACACTAAAAACGGGGGACCTGATCTATACAGGCACACCCGCGGGAGTAGGCCCTGTCAAAATTGGCGACCACCTTGTTTCTTCGGTAGAAGGTCAGGTATTGCTCGACTTCAGGGTTAAATAGTGCCTAATTCTCATAACAGTTACGATTTTCGATAAAATAATGTAGGTTTGCACAAAGAAGGTTAACCGGCATGATTCAATCTATGACAGGATTCGGCAGGGCCACCTGCGAACTTTCAGAAAAGACGGTGGTAATTGAAATAAAATCCCTTAACAGCAAGCAGCTCGATGTAAATATGCGGTTGCCCATGCAGTATCGTGAAAAGGAAGTTGATTTACGGAATGAATTGTCCAACAGGCTGAAACGTGGAAAGGCGGATGTCAGTTTCAGTATTGAGTTTAAAGAAGGCAAACAACCCAACAGGATCAATACCGGTAATGTACTGAATTATTACCGTCAATTGAAGGCACTTTCGGATGAGATAGGTGTTGTCACAACAGACTCGCTGCTGCAGGCCATTCTGAGGCTCCCGGATTCACTGGACACTGAAAAAGAAACGGCCGGCCCGGATGAGTGGGAAAAACTCCGCCTGGCCTTTGGCTGTGCAATAGATGACCTGGAGCAATTCAGGACCCAGGAAGGAAAGGTACTGGCTTTCGATATTATGAACCGTATTAGCCTGATCGAAACCCTGCTTACCCAGATAGAACCATATGAAAAGGAACGCATTGATTCCATACGTGAAAAGCTGAGCAGTTCACTCCTCGATTTCGTACCAAAGGAGAACCTTGACAGGAACCGGTTTGAACAGGAAATGATCTATTACCTTGAAAAACTCGATATATCAGAAGAAAAAACCCGGTTAAAGCATCATTGCAGCTATTTCATAGAGGTAATGAAAGAACCGGATCAGGTGGGAAGAAAACTTGGATTTGTAGCACAGGAGATCGGACGGGAGATAAATACTATTGGTTCAAAGGCAAATCATCAGGCTATTCAGAGAATTGTGGTAATGATGAAAGACGAGCTTGAAAAGATCAAGGAACAACTGATGAACATTTTATAGCGATATGGATGGAAAAGCAGTGATTATATCAGCTCCTTCAGGAGCAGGAAAAACGACCATCGTCAGGCATCTGCTCAATATCAAGGAGTTGAATCTTGATTTTTCAGTATCCGCCTGTACACGCCCTATGCGCAATGGAGAAGTGAACGGAAAGGACTATTATTTTATGTCTGTAGATCAGTTTACCGAAAAAATTGACGAAGGGGAATTCATTGAATGGGAGGAAGTCTATAAGAATAATTATTATGGTACCCTGAGAAGCGAAGTGAGCCGTATCTGGAGCAGGAACCGTCACGTTTTGTTTGATGTGGATGTTATGGGAGGAATTAACCTGAAGGAAAAATTCGGGGACCAGGCACTTGCCATATTTGTCAGACCACCGTCGATAGAAGCCCTGCGGGCCAGACTGGAAGCAAGGGGGACCGAAACGCCGGAAAAGATCAGAAACAGGGTGAACAAGGCAGTTCTTGAGCTGAAATTCGTTCGCAAATTTGATGTGATCCTTTTAAACGATAAATTGGAGCATTCGCTTGCAGAAGCACAAAAACTGGTAGCCGGGTTTTTGAAAAAACCAAGCTGAAAATGAAAGTAGGTCTCTTTTTCGGATCCTTTAATCCCATTCATATTGGACACCTGGCGATCGCCAATTATATGGCGGAATTTACAGATCTCAGGCAGGTTTGGTTTGTCATCAGTCCCCAGAATCCCCTGAAAAAATTTACCTCACTGCTTGAGGACCATAAACGCCGTACCCTTATTGAAATAGCCATTGAAGATGACGACCGTTTCAGGGTTTGCGATATTGAATTCAGGTTGCCCAGGCCATCCTATACCATCGATACCCTGGTCAACCTCAGGGAACAATATCCATCGCATGATTTCGTCCTGATCATGGGTTCGGACGGGCTTTCCACCTTTCATAAATGGAAAAACCACCATATCATAGAGGAGAATTATGACAGGTATGTCTATCCCCGGCCGGGATTTGACGCAGATCCCAAAGACAGCGTACGGGTTATAACAGCCGATGCTCCCCGCCTGGAGATTTCATCCACATTCATCCGGAATGCTTTAAAAAAAAAGCTTGATATTCGCCATTTTCTGCCCCACAAGGTTTATGAGTATATAACCGAAATGCACTTTTACGAATAAACATGAAGATCAGGCTGTTCTTTCTTTTGAAATACTTTGGCTTCTGGTTGCTGTTATTTATACTTGGTAAAATCGTCTTCCTGCTGTATCAGCACAATCAGTCCTTTGCCCTGCCGCCCGGCGATTGGTTCCGGATCATCCTGCACGGATTCCGGCTTGATCTTTCGACGGCAGGATATATTCTGCTTGTTCCTGCCCTCGTTATGGCTATAACATCACCCCTGAAAGGAAATGCTGCCGTTTACATCCTCAATGTATATACGTTCCTTAGCCTTGTGGTTTTTATGCTGATTACCCTTGCAGACCTTGAAATATACAAATATTGGGGAACAAGGCTGGACAGTGCCCCTTTAAGATTTCTTTCCACACCCGGCGATGCATTGGCTTCATCCAGTTTTATTACGCTTCTTTTGTATTTTTCGGCCTTTGTGATTTTTTCCGCCCTTTTATATTTCATATACTTACGCTATCTGGCTTCCGGGATCAGGAACTCAGGGAAGGCAGGTATAAAGGGGATCTTTGTATTTGTTGTCATTACGGTTTTATTGATAATCCCAATACGCGGGGGATTCAATGTATCCGTCATCAATACGGGCAGTGCATTTTTCCATAAGGCTGCCTTTGCCAACCATGCTGCCATCAATGTTATTTGGAATTTCGGCCACTCCGTCGCGGAAAGAAAGGAATCTTTCAATCCATACAATTGGTATGACAATGATGACTATGACGTTGCCCTTAAAGCGCTTTACAATGATAACGGAACAACCACCAGGATCCTGAAGGACGAAAGGCCTGACATTATTCTTATCATTCTGGAATCATTTACGGCAAAGCTGATCGAACCCCTGGGAGGCGCCAGGGGAGTAACCCCTAATTTCAATGAGCTTTGCAGGCATGGGATACTTTTTACCAACATTTATTCAACGGATTCCAGGACCGACAAGGGTCTGGGAACCCTGTTAAGCGGATATCCCGTGCTTGAAGCCATACCCATCCTGAAATATCCGGATAAAACACAGAACCTGCCATATCTGTCAAAAAGCCTTATCAGCCAGGGTTACCATGCCTCATTTCATTACGGAGGCGATGTGGATTTCGCCAATATCCGATCCTACCTGGTGAACGGTGATTTTAACCGTATTGTCTCCGAAGCTGATTTTCCCGCCTCGGAAAAAACTGGTAAATGGGGGGTCCCTGACCAATTTGCCTATGCCCGTTTCCTCTCGGATATCCGGGCTGATTCCGGAAAGCAGTTCCACGTAATGTTATCGCTAAGCAGCCACGAACCCTTTGAAATACCCGTTAAGCCAAAGTTCGGCACGGGCGATTTAACCTGTAAATTTTACAGCTCAGCATTTTATGCCGACAGCTGCCTGGGAGATTTTATGAAGCGATTTCGTGAAACCGGCCTGTGGGAAAACTCGGTTGTAATACTCGTGGCTGATCATGGCACCCGGATACCCGATTTCAGCGAGGTTTATGAACCCAGGAAATTCCATATCCCCTTGCTGATCACGGGCGGTGCGGTGATCAAGGATTCTGTGGTTGCCAAACTGGGTTCGCAGGCTGATGTTTCGGTCACCCTCCTGAACCAGCTTAATATTGATACACACGGATATATCCTGGGAAAGGATCTCCTGGCACCTGATTCCAGATCATTTGCATTTTATTCGTACAAAAACGGCATCGCCATGCTCACCGATTCGACCGGTCTGGGAATTGATTTTATAAATGATGCCTATACCTTCAGGTACGGACCCGTCAATGCTTCCCATAAACGGTATGCAAGGTCCCTGCAGCAATATGTCTATGAAAACTACCTTGAATTGTCCTCCATAAATTCTTTGGGGAAACAAGTCAGGAAGTAAAATGCTGCATATTGTAAAATTTGCGGTATTCCCCGTTGGTCCCAAAAAGCTCTTCATGAGTCCCCCGTTCCACAATATATCCGTTGTTCAGGACGTATATCTCATCTGCATGAACAATTGTGGACAACCGGTGGGCAATAACGATCGAGGTCCTGTTTTTCATCAGTTTCGTGAGGGCATCCTGCACCAGTTTTTCGGATTCGGTATCAAGGGCGGATGTAGCCTCATCAAGGATCAGTATGGGCGGGTTCTTTAAAACTGCCCTGGCTATGCTGATGCGCTGCCTTTGTCCACCCGACAGCTTGCTTCCCCTGTCACCAACAACATGATAATACCCTTCCTCCGTGTTTTCTATGAATTCATGGGCGTGGGCTACCCTTGCTGCCGTAATAACTTCCTCCTCAGTTGCATGGCTCACTCCGAATGCTATATTATTGAAAAAAGTATCATTAAACAGAATGGGATCCTGGTTTACAATACCCATCAATCCCCTGAGATCATCAATCTTAAAATCACGGATATCCGTTCCATCTATCAGGATCTGGCCTTTTGTTACGTCCCAGAATCGGGGCAACAGGTCCACGAATGTTGATTTACCTGATCCTGAATGTCCTACAAGTGCAACAGTCCTGCCTTTAGCCAGATTCAGGCTGATATCCTGCAAAACATAATCATTTTTGTATTTGAAATACACGCTTTTGTATTCAATCTGTGAAGTGAATGAACTGATCCTTTTTGCATCCGGCTTTTCAACAATATCATTTTCGGTCTCCAGGATCCGGTTAATGCGTTCCATGGAAGCCAACCCTTTCTGAATACTGTAGTAGTCCTGTGAAAATGCCTTGGTTGGATTTATAATACTGTAAAAAATGGCAAGGTATGCCAGGAATTTTTCAGGTCCCAGAAGGCTGGTCTTGTTCAGGATCAGGTGGCCTCCATACCACATCACGACAATGATCACCATGGTGCCCAGCAGTTCACTGAGCGGATGCGCCAGGTACCGTCTCCTCAGCAACTTGCCCATGATTTTACGGTAATCCTCGTTCTCCTTTTGAAATCGTCCGTAAACCCTTTCTTCCGCGGTAAATGCCTTAATGATCCTCAAGCCCGATAATGTTTCCTCAACCGTGGAAAGAAGCTCTCCCATTTTATTCTGACCCCTCATGGACCGTCGTTTGAGTGATTTTCCTATTCTGCCTATCACCCAGCCTGCTATCGGGAAAAGGATAAAAACAAAAATGGTAAGCTGCCAGCTCATGATGATCATTGCAGTAACGGAAACAATGATAATAACGGGATTTTTAAAGAACATATCAAGCGAGCTCATAATGGAAGCTTCCACCTCGGAAACATCACCTGTGATGCGGGCAATAATATCGCCTTTCCTTTCTTCGGTAAAAAAACCGATGGGAAGGGATACGGTTTTTTTATAGATCCGGTCACGAATATCCCGTATAACTCCGGTCCTGAGCGTTACGATCGAATAACTGGCAAGGTATGTAAAGCCCACCTTCAGCACGACCATGAATATCAGGAACAATCCTATGAATATCAGGACGGTTCCCGGACCTTTTTCCAGGCTGATCTGTGTAATGAAGGCATAAATATTGTTCTTAATTGCACCGGCCAGTGAACCCAGGCTGTTCATGGAGGTGCTTACATCAACATATTCATATACTTTTTCCCTCACTCCGAACAGAATCCTTAACAGGGGTATCATGCTGATCAGGGAAAAAACACCGAAAACGGCGCTCAGAAAATTATAAATGAGGCTGAGAACCAGGTATCTTTTATAAGGCGGAATATATGCTTTCAGTAATTCGATAAAATCTCTCATGTATTTCTAATATATCATTTTGCATTCGGAAAAATCTGTAACCATGTTTTCCGGATCAGCGCTTCAGAAGGATATAGTTCTTGAATTCCCCGAGCCGTGCGCCAAACAGCAGGTTTTTCTCAATCCAGCTGATAATCACATACCTGGGCCTGTCGTGTTTGCTGATAAGCTTATTCAGGCTTCGTCTTACTCCGGTAAACCGCAGTTTGTCTTTCCAGTTGAACCTGTCCATCCATTCTTTCATCACCCTGGGATGAGATCCGGCATAAACCGGTATTTTATTAAGATTACCAAAATCAAAATAGCCACCGAAAAGATCCTTTTTCTCCATTTCCCCTACCATCTTCACGCCCCTGTGGTTAATACTGAAGGACCTGATCTTGCTGTTCATGATTTCCGGAGGTCTCACCCATCCGTAGTGAAAAACCCTGGCTCCGGCCTCGGCCACTTTCAGTTTGAAAGTATTCTCCTTTTGCCTGTAATGAATACCGTCAAATCGGGGTATCCGCCGGAATGACTGTGCTGATTCCCAGGAATGAATATCAGGCAGGTTCCGGATGATCCGGATCTCCTTCCTGTACCAGCAGTGGCTGTTCTGGAAATGATCATAATCACCCCAGAAATGAATATAGTTGAAAACCAATCCTTCCACATCCTTATCATTCAGAAGCGCAGCGCAGCGGTTCCGGATCATGGGAAGATCCTCCTCATGGATCACTTCATCCGATTGCAGGTAAAAAAGCCAGTCCCCCCTGCACAATGATTTGGCCAGATCAGTCTGGTGGGCATGTTCCATTCCCCTTGGATATTTTTCAATATCCCAGACTGTATCTGTAATTTTAATTTTCTCACTGCCAATGGACTCAATTTCCGCCCGTGTTCTGTCATCTGCATCGCTGTTACCGAGAACTACGATAAACTCATCCACCAGCGGCAGGATGCTGAGAACCGATTGCTTCATGGGATAGTACAGTTTCAGGGCATTTTTCCCCATCGTAAATCCACTGATAATCATTTCTTTAATTTCAATTTGTATAACATTATCAATAGATTCACGATTACAGGCCGGTATAGTTCAAAGGTGAGATCAATTTGAGTTCGGCCTTAACCGTATCCGGAATTTTCAGGTGGTCAATAAAATCGTGCAGGTCATACATTGTAATTTGCCTGTTGGTCCGGGTAAGCTGTTTCAAAGCCTCATAGGGATCAGGATATCCCTCCCTCCGCAAAATGGTTTGAATGGCCTCGGAGATCACGACCCAGTTCTCTTCAAGATCGGATTCCAGGACACTCCTGTTCAGAAGGATTTTATCCAGGCCGCGCAACAGCGATTTAAAAGCCAGCATGGAATGAGCGAGAGGTACTCCAATGTTCCGGAGTACGGTGGAATCCGTAAGATCACGCTGGAGCCTTGAAACAGGTAATTTGGATGACAGGTGTTCGAACATGGCATTGGCTACTCCGAGATTGCCTTCTGAATTTTCAAAATCGATGGGATTCACCTTATGCGGCATAACCGAAGAACCAATTTCACCCTCCCTGATCTTTTGTTTGAAATATTCCATTGAAATATAAGACCAGAAATCGCGGTTGAGGTCAATTAGTATGGTATTAATTCGCTTCAGACAATCAAAGGCAGCCGCCAGATTATCGTAATGTTCTATTTGTGTGGTCGTTTGCTGCCGTACCAAATCTAATTTTCCGGCCACAAACTGATTGGAAAATTTTATCCAGTCTGTTTCCGGATAAGCCACCACATGGGCATTCAAATTACCCGTTGCCCCGCCGAACTTGGCAGAAACCGGTATTTTCCTCAGCTGGTCCAATTGGATCTCCAGCCTCTCGGTAAAAACGAAAATTTCTTTGCCCAGCCGTGTCGGCGAAGCGGGCTGGCCATGTGTTCGGGCCAGCATGGGGATATCCTTCCATTCCGTGGCCATTTCGGAAAGGCGGGCGATGATGCTTTCCAGGAGCGGGTAATATAGATTGCGGAGCGCAAGCTTAAAGGTAATGGGAATTGCCGTATTATTAATATCCTGGGAAGTTAGGCCAAAATGGATGAATTCTTTGAAAGCTGACAGTTTCAGATCGTCAAAACAGGTCTTTAAATAATACTCTACCGCTTTTACATCATGGTTGGTCACCTTTTCAAGATCCTTGATCTTTTGGGCCTCCCCGACCGAAAAAATCCTGTAGATATCCCGGATGGTTTCAAAATTCTCTCTTCGGAAGCCCTTTAGTTGTGGAAGGGGCAATTCACAAAGTGCGATAAAATATTCAATCTCAACATAAAGCCGGTATTTAATCAGTGCAAATTCCGAAAAATAAATATCGCAGTCGGCTACGGCGTTCCGGTACCGGCCATCTATAGGTGAAATTGCAGTGAGGCTGGACAGTTCCATAATCTCAGTTTACGGAACGAAGGTAGTAAAAAAGTTGTATTTTTGTTTCCGGTGACCGGCACAACCGGTGCTCTAACTTAAACATTCATGGTATTCCGAATTCTTAAAAAGGCATTTATACTGGTTCCCGCAATCATATTGTTTTCAGCGGGGACTCTTACACCGGAAAACAACAGTTCCGGAAATAACAAAGTTCTGGTATATGTATTCGCCATTCGTGATGAAATAGCCAAACCTACCTGGCGGATAATGCGGGAAGCATTTGAGGAAGCTACCGAAGCAAGGGCTGATTATATTCTGCTTCATCTCAATACATATGGCGGAATGGTCAATATTGCCGATTCAATGAGGACCCGTATTCTGAACAGCAAAATACCGGTGCTTGCCTTTATAGATAACCAGGCCATATCGGCCGGAGCCCTCATTTCCATTGCATGTGACAGCATTTATATGCGGCCAGGAAGCAACATCGGTGCAGCCACTGTGGTCAATCAGACAGGTGATGCATTGCCTGACAAGTACCAGTCCTTTATGAGAGCTACTATGCGTTCCACGGCCGAGTCGCATGGGAAGGATACCCTGATCCGTGGAAACGATACCATTATCCGGTGGCACCGGGATCCGCATATAGCCGAGGCAATGGTAGATGCCACTATTGTGGTGCAGGGCATTGATGATTCATCCAAAGTCCTGACATTCACAGCAGAAGAGGCCATTGCAAACGGATATTGTGAAGGCCTGGCAGCCAATATTCCGGCAGTGCTTGAAAGAGCCGGAATTTCAAATTATGAGATCAGGGAATATACACCCACCGGGGTTGACAAGCTGATCGGTTTTCTCTTAAGCACGATTGTACAGGGGATCCTGATCATGGTGATGATTGGGGGAATCTATTTTGAATTACAGGCCCCTGGAATTGGCCTCCCGCTTATTGCCGCGCTTACGGCCGCCCTCCTGTATTTTGCACCCCTGTATCTCGAGGGCCTTGCGAAGCATTGGGAAATCCTGTTGTTTATTGCCGGGCTTGGCCTTGTCCTGTTAGAAATATTTGTCATTCCCGGCTTCGGTGTGTCCGGAATTTCTGGTATTGCACTCATTGTAACCGGTTTGACGTTAAGCCTGATCGACAACGTTTCATTCAGTTTTGATGGTCTGGATGATTTGCATCAATTGTCCCAGGCACTCTTTACGGTTATGGCCTCAATATTCCTGGCTTTTGTCGTGGCTATTCTGGGTACCCGGCGATTTGCGTTTTCCAAACGGCTTTCCGGACTTGCCTTGGGATCAGTGCAGGCAAGCAACAAGGGATTCTCAAGCATTAATACCCGCCAGCATGAAATGATCGGAAAAACCGGGACAGCTTTCACAATGTTGAGGCCATCCGGAAGAATTGAGATCGAGGGTGAACTTTTTGATGCCAGGGCTGAAATCGGGTACATTGACAAGGGGGAGAAGGTTCGTGTCATCAGGGATGAAACAGGTCAGTTGTATGTAACAAAGGAGACGTAATAAAATTAATGTATCACGGATGAACAGCCGTTCCACGATCAGGTATATCCTGTATGTCATATTGCTGATTTTCGCACTGTCCATTGTTAAAATTGCCTCGGTTTACCAAAGAACATACAGTCCGAATATATTTACCCCCGGAGGTAAGACATTTTTCCTATATATTAAAACGGATTCCCAGTACCAGAATGTTATGGACAGTATTAATGCGCACAATCTGGTAAAAAACGAAAAGAGCTTTGAATGGGTGGTCAGAAAAAAAAAATATGAAACTCGTATTCATTCAGGACGATACCGGGTTACAAACAGAATGTCGAATAATGCATTCGTCAATATGCTGCGTTCAGGGATCCAGGAACCGGTGAATGTGGTAATAAACAATATCAGAACCCCCGAGGATCTGGCGGGCAAGCTTTCAGTGCAGCTGGAACCTGATTATAACGATATCCTCAGCCTTCTGAATGACAAGGCTTTTGTTTCAAAATACGGATTCAACCCGCAAACGATATTGGGGATGTTCCTGCCCAATACATATGAATTCTGGTGGAATACTCCCGCAGAAGAAATTTTTGACCGCATGATGCGGGATTACAAAAAATTCTGGAATTATAGCAGGAACAGCAAAGCCAGGGAATTAAACCTCGATCAGAACGGTATCATTACGCTGGCATCAATCCTGATCAACGAAACCAACAAAGAGGATGAATACAGGCGTATTGCCGGAGTATACATGAACCGCCTGAAGCAAGGCATAAGACTGCAGGCTGATCCGACTATCAAATATGCCCTGGGTGATTATGGCAGAAAACGCATTCTTAATAAGGACAAGCTTGTTTCTTCTCCCTACAACACATACCTCCATTATGGATTGCCTCCCGGACCAATTGCCCTGCCTTCATTGCGTGCCATAGATGCCGTATTGGATTATGAGAGACATGATTATCTCTATTTCTGTGCCAAGGAAGATTTTTCAGGTTATCATAACTTTGCCAGAACTCTCAATCAACATCTTAAAAATGCACGTTCATATCAAAAAGCGCTTAACCGGCGTAATATTTTGAAATAGTCCACCAAAATTCTCTTATACATACAAAATAAAAATGTAAATTGAGGGTACCTAAATCTGATGAGCCGGCTTTTTATGGAAAAGATTAAATTTGGAACCGACGGGTGGCGTGGTATAATTGCAAAGGATTTTACCATAGATAATCTGGTAAAGGTATCCCTGGCCACAGCCCTCTGGCTGACCCGTAAATTCAAAAATCCTGTCGCGGTAATTGGTTATGATTGTCGTTTTGGCGGCGAAATGTTCATGGAGGCGGTTGCCAAAATATTGGCTTCCAGAGGTATACATGTTTTTGTCGCCGAGCGGTTTGTAACCACACCCATGATTTCACTGGGCGTGGTGAAATTAAGAGCACAGTGTGGCATTATCCTCACAGCCAGCCATAATTCATTTGAATACAATGGTTTCAAGCTTAGGGGCGACCATGGCGGACCTATGTTTGAAAAAGACCTGAAAGATGTGGAAAACCTGATGAACCATGACATTGAGATTGATCTTGAGCTGCTCAACTGGAATTACCTGATCGAGCAGGGGCTCATCAGCTACCTGGACCTGGAAAGCATCTATGTTAAGGATATCAGGGACATCTTCGATATTGAAAAAATCAGCAATTCCGGGTTGAATTTTGCATTTGATGCAATGTACGGAAGCAGCCAGAACCTGTTTCGTAAGTTGCTCCCCGGGGTTCATTTGCTTCATGCCGAGCTTAACCCTTCTTTCAGGGGCATCCCACCCGAGCCGGTGCGTAAAAACCTGCATGAATTGACAGAATTTGTATGGAAAAATAAAAACATTGATTGCAGCCTTGCCGTTGATGGCGACGGGGATCGCATAGCCATGCTGGATAAATTGTCCGGATTCTATGATGCCAATCAAATCATACTGTTGCTCATCCATTTTCTGGCCGGCTATAAAAAACTGACAGGCAAAGTTGTCGTGAGCTTTTCCACAACCCTGAAAGTTGAAAAGATATGTGCCGCCTATAACCTGGAAGTTATAAGGACACGCATCGGATTCACCGAAGCTTCAAAGATCATGACGGAAGATCATGTCCTGTTGGCAGGGGAAGAATCAGGAGGCATATCGGTCGGAAATCACATTCCGGAACGCGATGCCATATGGGCAGGACTGTTGATCTGGCAATGGCTTGCAGAATGCGGAAAACCTTTGCATGAACTTTACAGGGAGGTATTGGCCCTTACCCGGGAATTCGCATTTGAGCGTGCGAATCTCGACCTGAACCGGAACTCCAGGAATAAGATCATTGAAAAATGTGCAAACGGAACTTTCCTTGATTTCGGGCGGTTTCACATAGAAAGATTTGAAGTATTCGACGGATTTAAATTCTTTTTCAGTGAAAATGAATGGCTCCTGATCCGTTCATCGGGCACTGAACCCCTGTTAAGGCTTTATGCCGAAGCTGAAGATGAATCCACGGCACAGGAGATCATTTTTTCGGCGATCAAAACAATTATGAACTCTGTCTGAGAAGTCGTCAGCGATGAGAGGTCAGCGTTCAGCAAAACCTGAAACCTGAATCAACCTACAGCCTACAGCCTACAGCCTACAGCCTACAACCTACAGCCTACAACCTGCAGCCTGCAGCCTAAAAGCTCTCTCCTACTCTCCCACGACATTCACTTCCATTTCCAGGTTCAGTCCGAATTGCCCCCTCACCGACTCCTGTATTTCCCTTGCCAATTTCAGTATTTCACGGCCGGTGGCACCACCGCGATTAATAAGGATAAGGGCTTGTTTTTCATATGTGCCCGTATTTCCCGCTTTTTTACCCTTCCAGCCGCATTTATCTATTAACCAGGCTGCTGATAATTTTATATATTCCCTGTTAACAGGATAAACCGGCATACCGGGATATTTTTTTTCCAGGTTCTTTATGCTTCCGGCCGGAAGCACAGGGTTCTTAAAAAAACTGCCTGCATTTCCGATATCATCCGGATCCGGCAGTTTATTCCTGCGAATGCTTATCACTGCTTCACGGACAGTCTGAATGGTAGCCCCGGAGTGTCCTTTCATCTCCTTTTCCAGATCTGCATACCCGATACTCAGGTTATGCTTTTTGTTCAGTTTGAAAACAACATGGGTAATAATTACCTTTCCCCTCAGCTCGTGCTTGAAAATGCTGTCACGGTATCCGAAACGGCAATCCTTTCCATGCAGGATAACCGGCTCTCCGGTACTCATATTGACGGCTTCCACCAGATGCACAGAATCCTTGATTTCAACACCATAGGCCCCGATATTCTGGATAGGACTTGCACCGACCGAACCCGGTATTAATGACAGGTTTTCGATGCCGCCGAGATCCCTGGCCACACACCAAGCAACAAATGAATCCCAGTTTTCACATGCTCCGGCCCTTAACCAGACAAAATCTTCGTTCTCACCGATCGTTTCGATCCCTTTCATTAAGGGCCGGATTATAATGCCTTTAAAATCCGTAACAAACAGAACATTGCTTCCCCCTCCCAGAATAAACTTCGGTCCCAGGTTACTTTGGCCGGATGTCAGGAAATCAGTTGTCTGTTTAACATTTTCCAGATCAACCAGATACCTTGCCCTGATATCCAGGTGAAAGGTATTTAAGGATAAAAGGGAGACATTCTCCTGTATAACACTCATTTTCTAAAAGTTATGGAGGACAAATATACAATTTTTCTCACTAGCGGTAGCGAGTAACCTAAGCCTTCATGAAATCACGATGTTGAAAAAGAATTTTTAACTTAGTCCTTCTAAATGCTCTCCATAGGCCCATGCACATTGTACTTGCTGTTACCAATGATATCAGCACTGATCAGCGGCTGATCCGTACCGCACATACCCTGTATAATCTTCCCGCCAGGATAACCATCATTGGCCGCCGCATAGTGAATGAACCCATATACGATGATCCCCGCTTTCGGATGGTCAGAATGAGAATGATTTTTAACAGGGGACCTTTGTTTTATGCGGAATACAATTTGCGTTTGTTTGGCAGGCTCATGATGGTAAAAGCGGACCTGTTGGTGGCGAATGACCTGGATACCCTTCCGGCTGTTTTTCTGGCATCTCGGATCCGTAAGATCAGGATGGTGTTTGACAGCCATGAATATTTTACTGAAGTGCCTGAGCTGATAAACCGGAAACGTGTCAAAAGGGTATGGGAATGGCTTGAATCAAAAATGTTGCCGAAAATCCGCCACGCCTGCACGGTAAGTTTACCCATTGCACAGGCATATCAACGGAAATACGGGATAGAAATGAAAGTGGTGAGGAATCTGCCGTTCAAAAGGGAACGGGGAAGCACGTCCTTCATACAACTTAGGACCGGTCATGAAAAGATCGTATTGTACCAGGGTTCATTAAACATAGGTCGGGGCCTCGAACTTGTCATCCGTGCCATGCAGTTTACCCGGAATACGCACCTCGTCCTTATTGGCAAAGGGGACATTGAGAGCGATCTCAGGCAACAGGTTTCAACAATGGGATTATCCGGACGCGTAACCTTTACAGGCAGGATAATGCCTGACAGGCTCAGTGATTATACGTGGCAGGCCGACCTGGGCCTTTCCCTGGAAGAGGATCTTGGGTTGAATTACAGGTTTGCACTGCCAAACAAGGTATTTGATTATATACAGGCCGGTGTGCCGGTGCTGGTTTCCGATCTTCCCGAAGTCAGGACCCTGGTTGAAAAATACCACATAGGTATGATCAATACCACCGGGAATGCCGAAGAGCTGGGCACCCTGATCTCTGAAATCCTGGTAAATGAGAAACAGCTTTCGGAATGGAAATTAAATTTGAAAAAGGCAGCCTCCGAACTGTGTTGGGAAAATGAGGAGCCAAAACTCATTTCACTTTATCAGCACGCCCTGGGCAATTAATAAATTACAGGAATTTTATCATTTCAGGTCCCGCTTTCTGAGCAGCAAAAGTATAAGATACAGGAACACGGCTATATATACCAGTACAATAACGGTCTCCTTAAAAGTTACATGGTCCTGAACTTCACGCAACATATATTTTCCGAATGGCATGTGGATCAGGTTGCCGATCGATCTGAGAGGAAGCAGGTCTTTTATCCTGTCATCGTGTATCCGAAGGGCAATAACAGGTTCTATGATCAGGGTATACAGAAACATTATACCCATGGCAAGTCCGGTTCGCTTGATCAGCAGCCCGATTAGCAATGCAAATATCAGGTAAGCAGTCACTTGCAGCAAATAAGCCGGTATAAATCCGGAATACATGATCATATCCGGAATGGTTGGGTCGGGTGTGCTGAGATACCCGACCACAAATCCGCTAATGAATAAGAACAATGCAGAACCCGCTGCCAGCAGAAAGACAAGGATCAGTTTCGAGGCAATGAATTCATTACGGCTCATACCATTCATGACGTTCTGCCGCAATGTATCAAATGAGATTTCATTGGTAATGGAAATGATCACATAAATGGCAAGTATGAATTTCAGGAAACCCGCAACATAAGTAATGTTATGCCAGATATCAGGGAACTCGTAAATGGGGATACGGGCCTGATCCACCAGGTTTTTGAAGGTTTCTCCGTTTATGGAAAGGGAACGGATAAACAGCTTGCCGCTAAGAACCACCAAAAGAACGATGCCAATATGCAATGCGGCCAGAACCCAAAATGTGGCGTTTGACCGGATCTTGATCCATTCAATTTTAAATAACCTGCTCATTTGCTTTTATTTACCAGTTCCAGGAATTGACTCTCCAGCGACCTCTGCCGTGATACAAGATGGGTAAGGATCAAACCGTGTTCATACACAAATTTGCTTAGTTCGCCGATGGTTGTCTTATCGGACAACGTGATGATAAACCGGTTTTGGTACAATTCCATCTTTACCTTACCGGGAAATGAATCCAGGATTTCGCCAAGCCGGTTATTATCCTCCGCGGATAATTCAACAATGTATTCCTCAGGGGATGATTCATTCACCAAACCGGTATGGAGTAATTTCCCGCGATCCAGGACAGCAAAATGGGTACAGACTTTTTGGACCTCATCCAGCAGATGACTGGCCAGAATAATTGTTTTTCCCTGCCCGGCTATGTTTTTGATCAATTCACGGATTTCGGCAATACCCCGTGGATCAAGTCCGTTTGTAGGCTCATCCAGGATCATGACCCTCGGATCGCAAAGCAGGGCTGATGCGAGGGCCAGTCTTTGTTTCATTCCCAGTGAAAAGGTGCGGTAGGCTGAGTGCCTTCTGTCGAACAGTCCGGTTAATTTTAACACTTCATCCAGGTTTGCATCAGGGATGGATTTGATCTCGGCAATGATTTTAAGATTACTCACCGCGGACAGATAAGGATAAAAAGCAGGGGTCTCGAGGATCGAGCCGATCTTTTGCCTGTTTTCCTTTTTTGAATAATTGCCGAACCACGAATAGGTTCCCGCTGTAGGATTGACTACGTCGAGCAACATGCCGAGGGTTGTGGTCTTGCCGCTTCCGTTCGGACCCAGAAGGCCGAAAACGCTTCTTTCAGGTATTGAAATACTCAGATCATCCACAGCATGGATGCGGCCATAATGCTTGGACAGGTTTTGCGTTGTAACTACGTTGTTCAAATGCTTTCTTTTTTTCAGGTTAATTGGTGCTGTTGCCCATCCTGGAATCCAGCCTTTGCTTTAATTCCATGAATTTCTTTACATCAATGCTGCCAATCAGGTCTATCAGGATCAGGGACTCCCTGTTTTCAACCAATGCGACAAAACCAACGGTTTTTCCCCTCTTTTCCCGGCTGTACAAATCAATAGTATTGTTTTTTTCGTTCATCATCATCAGGTTGTTGTATTCCTCTTCCCGGATTGCTTTTCTAAGTCCTGTTATATCTTCATGGCTTAGATTCTGCTTCTCCTTGTCATAGTTGAGCACCCTGATCTCCTCGATATCCCTGATCATGTCTGCGAGTTCGGGGTTATTTTCCGTATTGAGCATATTGAGTGTGCTCCGGTAAAAAAACATATTTGAATTTTCCTTGTGACCCGCCCGGAAGCGGGTAACACTTTTGCTTTGCCCGTAAATCATTTGGGCAAAAGCAAGCATCATGATCAGCATCAGAACCTGCATATTACAATTTAATTAATTCATCCGTATAGGTTTGGGCATCAATAACTGTTATGGCAGCCATGTTCACGATCTCTCTCACAGAGCTTGCCATTTGCAAAACCTGAATGGGTTTGCGCAGCCCGGTTACAATAGGACCGATCACTTCGGCTCCCCCCAGTTCCTGCATCATTTTATAGGCTATATTCCCTGAATTCAGATCCGGAAAGATAACTGTATTTACTTCCATATCCGCAAGTTTGCTAAAGGAAAATTTTTGCTGCCTCAGCTTCTTATTGAAGGCATAGTTAGCCTGCATTTCCCCATCAACTATCAGATCAGGATAATCACGGTGCAGGATTTCCACGGCTTCCCTTACCCGGTTCGGACTCTCATCCCGGTTTGAACCGAAATTGGAATAGGACAACAATGCTATTTTGGGCACTATATTGAATTTTCTGACTTCATTTGCGGTCAGCAGCGTGGTATCAGCCAGGGTGCGTGAGGAGGGACTGATATTCACTGTAGTGTCTGCAAAAAAGAAGGGGCCTTTTTTCGTTATTACGATATACATGCCTGCAATGTGATTCAGGCTGTTATTGGTTCCGGCAATCTGAAGGGCAGGCCTGATCGTATTTGCATACCGGCTGGAAAACCCGGCAAGGAATCCGTCAGCTTCCCCGGCTTCCACCATCATCACTCCAAAATAGTTCGGATCATGGATCTTGTCAAGCGCTTCCTCATAGGTCATACCCTTTCTTTGCCTTTTGTTGAACAGGAGCTGTGCGTAGCGTTTTCTCCTGTCCTCTTCGCTGCTGCTGTGGATATCCACTATACCGGCACCGTTCAGATCAATATTGTTTTCCCGGGCCAGCCTGCGTATTTCATCCTCGTTGCCCAAAAGCACGGGATGAGCAATACCTTCATTCAATACCGCCTGCACCGCCTTAAGAACCTTGAAATTATTGGCATCGGCGAACAGAATTACTTTGGGGTCCTGCCTTGCCCTGCTGCGTATGTCCTCCGCAAGTCTGTCATACAGTCCCATACGTTTCATCAGGTCTATTTCATATCCTTTCCAGTCGGTGATTACCTGCCGGGCAACCCCTGTATCCATCGCGGCTTTTGCCACAGCCGGCGCCACATGTGTTATGAGCCTGGGATCCAGTGGCTTTGGAATTATATACTCACGGCCAAATGTGAGATTGCTGACTTTATAAGCCGTATTCACCTGTTCGGGGACATCTTCTTTGGCCAGTTTGGCAAGCGCATAAACAGCAGCAAGCTTCATTTCCTCATTAATTGTTTTGGCCCGTACATCCAGCGCTCCCCTGAAAATGAAAGGAAATCCAAGCACATTGTTAACCTGGTTCGGGTAATCGCTTCTGCCTGTGGCTATAATTACATCGGCACGTGCAGCAACGGCATCTTCGTATGAAATCTCAGGCGTGGGGTTTGCCATGGCAAATACCACCGGATCGGGAGCCATGGATCGCAGCATATCTCGTGTCAGGATATTACCCACCGAAAGTCCCAGGAACATGTCAGCACCCCGGAGGGCTTCTGCGAGCGTTGAAATATTTAAGTCCCTAGCAAATTCGAGTTTGTACTTGTTCAGATCGGTACGGCTTCGGGTCAGCACACCCTTGCTGTCAACCATGATAATATTTTCCGGCCTTACCCCCAGTTTCTTATATAGTCGGGCACAGGATATGGCCGAGGCTCCCGCGCCATTCACAACAACTTTGAATTCATCAATTTTTTTTCCTATTATTTCTATAGCATTGAGCAAACCGGCGGCTGAGATGATGGCTGTTCCATGCTGATCATCATGGAACACGGGAATATCTAGTTCCAGTTTCAGCCTTTCTTCAATTTCAAAACATTCGGGTGCCTTGATATCCTCAAGATTAATGCCACCAAAGGTGGGTGAAATGGCTTTCACGGTGGTTATTACCTTTTCAGGGTCCTTTTCATTCACTTCAATATCAAATACATCAACATCAGCAAACACTTTAAAAAGCAATCCTTTACCCTCCATTACGGGTTTGCCTGACAGAGCCCCTATATCCCCGAGACCCAGAACCGCAGTGCCATTGGAGATCACGGCCACCAGATTGCATTTGGCCGTATAAATATACGCATCCTCCGGATTCTTCTGGATTTCAAGGCATGGCTCTGCTACTCCAGGCGTATAAGCCATGGACAGATCATATTGTGTATTGTATGGTTTGGTAGGGATGACCTCGATTTTGCCCGGCCTGCCGCATGAATGGTAATGGAGGGCTTCTTCGCGTGTGAATTTTGCCATGGTATTAAGGTTTGGTGATAGTGATTGGCGATTGGTGATTAAAGATATTTATTTTTAAATCACAATGAAACGACAATCCTCATAAATTAGTACTTGGAGTACTTAAAGTACTTAGAGAATAAGAACTTGGAGTATTCCAGGCACTTCAGAAACCTACCGGCAGGGCAGGGTTGAATTATTGTGGCAAAAACATCGCCCTCAACAAATATCTTTTGATCACATCCTAACCATCCCTGTAGGGCCTGCCTGCCGGCAGGCAGGCCCTACAGGGATGGTTGACTCACATTTAAATATGCTATCTACAGTAATTCAACCCTGCCTGACGGCAGGCAGGCTCCACGAGGTTGGGATGGCTTGTAGAGCCAACCGGCAGGCATTAGGCACTCCGGTAACTAATTTTCTCCACTTCATTCTATAATGTTAAATGCAAAATGCTAAATTTGTATAAACCGGGCAAACCATGCAGGGTAAAACGGATAAAAATCCACAGCTCAATATCGGGGAAGTACCTCTGGTTCATTTTATCAACCTGGAATCCGAGCTTTGCAGGTTGTCAAAAAAAATCAACTGGGAATCCGTGGAAAAAGAATTTGCTGTTTTTTACAGCAGCAAAGGTGCGCCGTCGATCCCTGTCCGGATCATGGTAGGAATAACACTCCTTAAAAAGGTTTACGGGTACAGCAACAAAAGATCAATTGAGAACTGGATCGAAAATCCCTACTGGCAGCATTTCTGCGGTGAAATATACTTTCAGTCAAAGCCTCCCCTTCACCACAGTGATTTCAGCCACTTCAGGCATAGGGTGGGCCAGAAAGGAGAGGATATCATCCTAAAACTGGGTGAAGAGGTTTTTGGAGAAGCTTTTGCCCGGGGCAGCCGTTGGGAAAACAGGCACGGCATGGAAGTACCAAAAAACAAATTAACCGGATTCATCCATTCTTTGGGTAGTTACCTGGTAAGGATATCAGGCGGATCGGTAATTGGTAATCGGTGATCGGTAATCGGTAATCGGTAATCGGTAAACGGAATTATATTTTGTTAATTTCTTACTTATATTCAAATGAAAAAAATGACCTTGATCCTGACCGCACTTCTGGCGGTTTCTTTACAGTATGTACCTGGACAGGACACGAAAAAAGGCTG
>Ga0209593_10000240_pt1 | contig 28678 bp, 42 predicted proteins | sample PPLLaktember2015_3_FD_187260 | JGI IMG/M metagenome (GOLD analysis project Ga0209593, IMG submission 187260) | Freshwater sediment microbial communities from Prairie Pothole Lake near Jamestown, North Dakota, USA - PPLs Lake P7 Core (6) Depth... | ecosystem: Environmental > Aquatic > Freshwater...
GGTATAGCGGGGGGGCCTCGCGGATTTGGCACCACCCCCCCAACGGTCAGCCTTTCAGCCGCCGAATGCGAGCTTGGATCGTCTTCATCTCATGATGAGAGGCACAGAGGCATTGACCATTGTTTATATCAAGTAATGATCCGTTATCTTTTAATTCTTTAATGTGGTCGGCATACATTCGATGATGTGGTTGTTCATTAGTACATCTAAGACCATACTTATCTACTGCCTCACATCTATAGTCTGCCCTACGTACTACTGCAGCACGCCATGCCCTGTACTGTGGGGTGGTGTAGACTACATCCTTGACCTTAGGTGGTAGGGGTACAGTGGCAGTGCTGATGGTACGTACCAGAGTGGGTAGGGACCTCAGCTTAGGCATGAGCGCCAGGCACACGGTACGAGGAGGACAAGACCATGGTGCCTGGCGTCAGCCTTGCGAACCCCATTGGCAACGTCCGCAAAACGCGCTGCACAGCAAAGAAGTCCCCATTTTATGGGGATATCTTTGGCAAATCAGGCTGTTATTTCCAATGGGTGAACCATTTCTATAACAAGCCCTGCCTAGGGCGCAACTACAAACGCGCTACTGGTAGTGGTTCCACATCGCGACCGGGTAGTTCGACCGGAACCTTCTGCCCCATCAGGTTGAGCAACACCCACACCCGATCCTTGCCGCTCATGCCCTCGCACAGTGCGGTCTGTCCTTCGAAGCTGCCGCGGGTGATGCGCACATGCTGGCCCTTGCGCAGGCGGTTGGTCGGTGCTGGCAGTTTGACGAAACCGCCAACCTCGCGTTTGCGGATCTCGATCATGGTTTTCTCCGGTAGGCGTGCCGGCTGATCGGCCGACATGAGCAGGCGCACAACGCCGGCGGTCCACATGACGGGATACCAGCGGTCGACGATGCGAACGAACAGGTAGCCGGGAAAGAGCGGCGCCACACGGCCGTGAACCCTGATCCTGGGCATATAGGTTTCGTATTTGGCGCGCATGAGCAGCAGCCGCACGATATGCTCGCACTGGCTCTCGACCTGGACGACGGACCAGTAGCTCATTTGACGATCTTGAGTTGTTTGGCCTTTTCTTTTGTTCTGAGGTGATAATCCATCATCAGCAATTCATCGATCAGTTTGCGGGCATGACGGCGCACTGATCTTGCATTGATTTGAAGTACAAGCTCGTCGGCGCCCATGTACGCAGAATGGCGCAAATCTTTCATTGCAGCATCAAGGTCGCAGCAGATTTCAACGGCATCAGCGATCGAGGCGGCAGCATAGCTATCAATCTGTTCGTTGGGTTTTTCAGTCATCGCAAAATTCCGTTGTTGCGCAGTTCCTCGCGCAATTCGATCTGGTGGCGCAGCAGCAGCTCGACGGATTCGATCAGCCAGCGGTAGGTCGGCGTGAACTGGGTGAGCTCGGGCTTGCGCTCGAGCAGGGCGACGATCTGTTGTTCAGTGGGGGTCATCGCAGCGGCACCTGTTCCCGCATAAATTCGATGATGCCTTCAATCGTGCTTTGCTGATAGTCGGTCGGCATCGATTGGACCGCACGAACGACCAGCAATGTACTGACTACGGCAACATCCAGCGATTTATCGAAACCCACGCGGGTGTGTGACAGCACCAATCGCATCGTCAACTGATCAACCGCTTCTTGCGGACTGGTCATCGCAGCGGCACCTGGCAGGCGGTGAGGGTCAGCAGCAGCGCCAGCAAGATCATGCCGGGTCATGGCGCGGGGTCCTTGCGTCGCCACCATGCGCCGGCCAGAACGATCAGCAATACCGCGATGAAGTTAAACCACGAGCTGTTCAGATCGGCTAATAGGTGCGTAGTCATGTCGGTCACAGCTTGGTGTCCTTGAGGGCGGCGGGTTGTGTCACGTGAAACCTCACTCCTCGCTGGTGGATCGTTTGGCTGCGAGCAGTGGCTTGTCGGGAAGCGGTGTCAGGAGGTTGTCGGATTTGGCGCGAGGCGGGCTGCGGTAGTCGACGCCGGGATCGCGCCAGTTAACCTGAACTTGCATGGTCGGCGCTTCCCTTCCCTTACCATTAGAAGCATCTCTAAGTGGTTGTGAAGGTGGATGCATATGCAAAACGTCTGCACTTGCCCTGCGTTTGCTATGCATTTGCAGAGCCGCCTCTTTGCGTTTGTTAGAGATTTCGGCAACGTTGAGTAACTCTATAGCGACTCTCTTATGAGAGTACCCCCTTATAAGGGGGTCCCCTTGTAAGGGTTCGAAGAAAGGTTCCAGTGTGTTCCAAACCTGTTTCCAGTGGTTCTGGCGGACGTGAGCAATACGTGACAATCGAATCCAATCGCCGGGAATCTGGCCCTCGTGTTCCCAGGCATGTGCAATCAAAAATAGATATGCGCCAGCCTCTTGCGCCGAGAGGTGCATCGTATTGGCGAGGAAGTCGCCCCAGAACAATGGCATCCAAGGATATTTCATGGCGGCGTCCATCCTGGGCCGCCGTTGGCCTTGCGCTCGCGGATGACGCGGTAGGCTTCCTCGATGCTGCGCGCGAAGTCGTCCTCGGGGTTGTAGTCAGCCTGAGCGCGTTGCGCATGCAGTAGTCGCAGGAACAGCTCGTTCGCCATCCGCAGCGTGCGCCGCTCGAGCTTGACCTTGTTGGGATCAAGCGGATCGCTCATGCCGTCACCCGCAGCCGCTTGTTGAACAGCGGCGAGACCTGCAGCGCCCAGGTCGGATCGATCAGCGCGCAGGCATAGGACCACAGCGCGAGCGCATCGCCGGCGTTGTCGTCGGGGCAGTCCCAGCCCAGCGCCTTGCAACGGTCCATCACCGCCTGCTTGGCCTCCTTGCGCTGCAGGCTGCGGTAGCCGATGAAATGCGCGCGGATGTCGCCAACGCTGGCGGTTGCGATCTCGCCGACGCCAAAGCGATGCGCCAGGCCCTTGACGATCCCATGCAGGCCGGCGAGCCGATCGCGGACAGCTCGCGAGGTCTCGTTCCGCATCGCCAGCGGCGAGAGCATGTCCTCGATGATCAGTACATCGGGCAGGTCGTGCTCGAGCAGATCGCCGATCCAGTAGATGGCCTCGCCGAAGATCGTGCTGTCGCGCGCACCGTGCTTGCCGAAGCGGATCGAGGCGCTGATCGGCGTTTCGCCCACGCGCCCGCGCGCATATCCGGTGCGGGTCGCGAGATCGAGGGCGAGGATGTATGTCACGGCTCGACATACCCTTTCGAATAGTCTGCAGGGTGGGACGGTTGCAGCGCTGGAGGTTATGTCGGAAAGCCTACATTGCGCGCGTCATCGAACTGACGCAAGCAAATCTAAAAGTTCCTCAACACTAGTATTCCTAGCTATCGGCTAGCCGTCGACGCCGCAGAAACGCCGATGAGATGGGCACATCTTTAGGACAGCACGAGTCACCTATCGTACGCTTACGCTAGCCCTCGCACAGATTAGTCTTGACGCCCGCGCCGAAGCTTCCATAGTCATTGCCACACAGCGAGCGGATTAAATAGCTATATAGAAACACCCTGATACATACCTAAACATCCAGATACATACCGAGACATCCAGCAATGGTTATGATCGAGCGCCGCACCATCACCAGCCGCGATGAATGGCTGACCTGGCGCAAGCAGGATGTCACCGCCAGCGTGGTCGGGGCGTTGTTCGGCGTCCACCCCTACACCACCAGCCTGCGCATCTACGCCGAGAAGCGCGGCGTCGAATTCCCCGATGCCGACAACAAGACCATGCGCCGCGGCCGCTGGCTCGAGCCGGCAGTTGCCACGGCGGTCGAGGAGGAGCGCCCGGACTGGAAACTGCGGGCACCCAGGGTTTATCTGCGCGATCCCGATCTACGGCTTGGTTGCACGCCGGACTACTTCATCGACGGCGATCCGCGCGGGCTCGGCGTCCTGCAATGCAAGACCGTGGCACCCTCGGTCTATGCGCGCGACTGGCTCGGCGGTTCAGAGATTCCGCTCTGGGTGACGCTGCAGGCCTTGACCGAAATGATGCTGGCCGACGCCGCCTTCGGTGTGGTCGCCGCGTTGCTCGTCGATGCGCATGCGATGGATGTGGCGATCCTCGAAGTGCCGCGGCACGCCGACAGCGAGTTGAAGATCCTCGTTGCGGTCAGGAACTTCTGGCAACAGGTCGCCAGCGGCCTCGAGCCCGATCCGAATTTCAGCCGCGACGCCGAGGTCATCAAGGCACTGATGCCGCGCGAGATGCCGGGGAAGAAGATCGATTTCAGCGGCCATAACGAGCTGCCGGCGATGCTCGAGGAGCGCGCCGCCTTGATGCACCACATCAAGGAAGGCGAAGCCCGCTGCAGCGAGATCGAAACGCAGGTCAAGTTCCTGATGGGCGACGCCGAGATCGGCAACGGGCTGGACGGCTGGCGGCTGACCTACAAGGTCGAGCACCGCAACGCCTATACCGTGCCGGCAAGAGACCCGCGCGTCCTGCGCATCAAGGATAAGCGCCCAGAAGCGGAGGCGTCATGAGCGATCGCACGAAGGCACAATGGCAACTCTGGATCGAATACCTGCTGGCCAAGGCCGACCACGACGAGGTCACCGCCACACGAAAGCTCGATGAACTGATGGAAACATTGACATGACCGACACCAGCGTTGCCGTTCGCCAGCAGCACCCGATCGTCGTTCTACGTGAAAAACTCGAGGCGCGCGCCAACGAGATCAAAGCCGCACTGCCCGGCATTCCCCCGGAGCGTTTCATTCGTGCGGTGGTCACGGCGGCACAGATCAACCCGGAAATTCTGGCGTGTGAATTCCAGTCGGTGTGGCTCGCCTGCATGCGAGCCTGTCGCGATGGACTTCTGCCCGACGGCGTCGAAGGAGCGATCGTCCCGTACAAGAGCAAGGCAACATGGATTCCGATGTATCGGGGAATGCTGCGCAGATTTCAGGAGTCTGGCCAGTTCCGCTGGGTCGCCGCCGATGTGGTGCGCGTGGGCGAGGAGTTCGAATATTGGATCACCGAGAACGGTCCACATTTCAAGCACACACCGGAAGGCAGCGGGCCGGTCGTGAGAGCCTATGCCATTGCCACGACCCAGGCTGGCGGTGTGTTCGTTGCCGTGATGTCGATGCCTGACCTCGACAAGGTGCGCGCGATGAGCCGCGCCTCGCGTGACGACGCGCCGTGGAAAACCTGGCCCGAGGAAATGATGAAGAAGTCGGCGCTGCGCCGGCTGTCAAAGATGCTGCCGTCCGCGCCGTTGCTGGACGATGAATCCGAGCTGCTCGAGGCACCGGCCACCGCACCACCGATCGCGCGCGCGCCAGGTGCAGCAGCAGCGCTCGAGCAATTTTCCAGAGCTGTCCCAGCAGGAGACAATCCGCACCCCGTCTCCGCTGACGATGCTGGGCAGGAAGGCGCGGAGCGGGACACCGACCAGTCCGCCGCAACGGCTGTCGCCGATGATCCCGCTCCCGCCGACGATAACGCCGCGCATCTTGCCATCATGGCTGCGTTCAAAACCGGCCAGGAGGCAAAGCGTCTGGGCCACGCGCGCAAGGCTCTGCCCGGTTTGTTCCGCGATCCAACCCGCAGCAGAGAAGCCCTTGCCTGGACCGCCGGATGGGAGGGCGAGCCGATGCCGGAATTCTTCGCGACCGATCAAGGAGAACTATGATGGCAGACCGACTGGCAGACCTGGTGATGGGATTGCAACGGATGGCGGAGAACGCGCGCATCCGGGGCGACGACTTACGGTACACGCAGCAGCAGGAAACCTACGAGCATATCGCGTGGCTCGACCATCTGCTGAACATGGTCGGCAAGGTCAACACCGTGCTGATGGAAGAGCGCAAGAAATTCATGCCGGTCGAGCGCCATGCCATTCCCGATGAGCCCATGCCGCGCATCGTGAAGCAGCCGCTGCCGCAACATCTGCGGCCGAAGGAACAGGCAGCGGGCTGACGAATGCGGCTCGGCTGTCCTCTAGCAACAGCGCGACCGCGGGGCGGGTCACGGCGTCTCTGTCATCCCCGGCGACCGTGGCCCGCCAACCGAAATGGATGAACCATGGCCGGCGATGATCGCGTCCTGACCTTCAAAGACCTGAAAGAAAAAAAAGGCTGGCCTTACACCGCGGTGCATACCCAGCGGTTGGTGCGGGCCGGCAAAATACCAAGGCCATTCAAGACCGGCGAGACCGGGTTGAACCTCTGGATGGAAAGCGACATCGACGCCTACCTGGCGGGGCGGGCAAAGAGGGCGAGGTCAACATGATCCTGAAAGTCGTGCAACCTGAATGATCTTGCAACCATTGACCAGCAGTCGAGCTATCCGCGCTCCCTTCATTTGCGCCGGCCCCATCGAGAACAAGAAATTGGGGGTATGGTTGTAAATTGTTGCGCAGGGGACGAGGCCAGCTTTCCTAATCAGCCTTGTAACGTGAAATGCAATTGGTTCGTGTTCATTTTTGCGCAGAAGATCGTCGGTGATAACAGCAATGGCACCGCCCGGCCGTAAGCACGAGACGGTATTTGCAATGATCTTCCCCAACGTGTTGAGCCACTGATCGAGATTGTCACCGATGTTTTGATATTGCTTGTCGTCGGCAATGCGAAGATAGGGTGGATCAACGATGGCAAATTTTGCAATCGCCTTATCGCATGGTGGTGCGTCCGCAGCGTCCGCCTGCATGATGTCGTCACGCATCGGCGCAACATCGCTCATCAGCGCATGCCGTGGCCCTGATCCTTCTGCTTCGTAGTTCTCTCGGAAGAAACGATATTTTGTCAGGGTGTCGGCAAGCACGCCGGAACCCGCCATAGGATCGATCACCACATCGCCGGGCTCGGTGAACCAGAAAAGTAGATTAGCAACAACCTCGGGATGAATGCCGCCGTAGTTGTTGTTGTCATGCGGGCTGTCGAACTTCCAGAAGTTGGAGACCTTAAGCGGAAAGTCCGGCCAATGCAGGCCACGATGGGCGTCGACGGCTGATCGGATGGTCTGGCGCAAAGCCGCTTCAGTGGGCTGCTCGCGCTCGGCCCACTCCCGCAACGATTCCTTCTGGTCGCGCGGTAACGCACAGATCGCGATCCTCATGTAGTGGTCATAGGGAAGTTTACGGTTAACCGTAAAGATTTGTTCCCACACGTTCGCCAGCGTCCGCGCATTCGACAGGAAGCTTGCGCGTGGCAGTTTCTTGCCCTGCTGATCAGCCACTGCTCGCAACCGCTTATTGATTTTGCGAGTCAGGACCTGCCCGCGCGAACCCTCAAAGTCCGGTTGCTGGCGCAAATCATCATAGCCAGCGACATACCGTGCTGCCTTCTCCCACGACGATGCGTCCGAACGTTGTTCGAGTTCGTGTAGTCCATCAACAATATCTTGCAGCAGCCGCTCGGTCGTATCGTTACGCAGCAGCGACTGCAGCATTGCGGCCTCCGAAAATCTGCGTATTGGCGTCGATGAATGCCTTGGTGGCATCACCGCCGAAAGGATGAATAGCAAAATAGGTGGTGCCAGTCCCGAAGTTGTTGTCGAGACCAGCGGCGACCCAAAAGTACCCCCCTTGGATTGCCAATTGACGGTAGGCTTCGGCACCATCCTTGCTCAGTATGTCCTCAACGTGAGCACGGTCGGCACCGATGCCAAGGTTACGGCCGAACCACCAAGTATGACAATCGCGAATAACCTTTTTTGATAAGCCAGCGGGGCTTTGCGCCACAATGAACCAGCCAACCCCGAGTTTCCGCGTAGTACGGAAACCGTCCTTGATAATGTCGGACAAGCCCTCATCGTCATCCGATCCTTCCGGTACCCAGCGTTGCCCTTCATCCAACACCACCAGCGCATTAGCGGTGGCACCGGAGTGATAAATGCGATTGGCCTGCGACACGAGTTGCCGCATGATCTCATGCATAACGAAGCGATGATCGCTTTCGTGAATTCCGGTCATCTCGATAATTATCTTCCTGCCATCCGAAAGCACATCGCGCACCAGATCGCGCACTGGAATGCGGCCATCAAATAGATCGCGCACCCTAGCCAGCTCCCGATCAAACACCGCAAATAAATTGGAATCGTTGACGATGTTGGCCACGTCTTGCGGTTTTTCCTTTTTCTGTGCTGGTGTGGAGTAACAATTGGCGATCTGTGCGGCGGCGTGTGTCAGGATCGTGCGCGCGTTCAATTGTGAGGCGTCGACATCCTGGGTGCCAAACAAGGCATTGACAATCAAGTCGGAGAGCCGACGCGCATTATCAGCTGCCATGTTTATCCGCTTGGCGAGCAGAGGCTGCAACTTACTGGCCAACGTATCGGTCGAGGTAAGCCGAATGTTACTGATCGGAATGCGATCGATGCGCACGCCCGCGGCCTTCAAGACATCATCATAGTTCCAGCGAAAATCACCGCGTGAATGGCGTGTGGGATCAGCAAGATCACCGGACGTGTCCGGCATGAGCAAACCCATCTGCGGATGGGCGGCAAGCCGACCAGCAATTTGCATGGTCAACAGCACGGTCTTGGCTGATCCGCTTTGTCCGAAGATTGCGGTATGGCGCGCTTCACCGTAGCCACCGAGATCGCCAGTATCATCCGATGCTGGACCATTGTGGCGATTAACGACGGATGCAAGCAAGCCGCTATTCGGCACATGACCAAGCACCATGAAATGCTGCTTCTCGATGGCAAACTGGCTCATTGTCGCCTGATCGACGGGCATGATTTCTGTCCCGCTCGCAGCATTGCGCCGCAACGGCACCCGCTGCGCTGTGGTCAGGTCCAATACTGAAATGATCTCAATCTTGGCTCGCTCAATATCCACATCGGCCGACCAGTATGGAATACTGCCCTGCTTCATGATCACCGGCGCGAACGTGGGATTCTCATGAATCGGATTTGTCATCACCACTTCAGTAATGCGACCCAGAATCATGTCGGTTTCGGATTGAATGGCGACAAAAGCGCCGCGAATCGGCTTACCTCTCGCTTCCAGCGATATGGTTGCATCGATTGTGTGCCCACTTGCCCCGTCGACAATCGCAATGCGCGCCATTGATCTCCTCCCATGCTTTATCTCGTCGCGGTTCTTGTTCGTATGTAATTGGCTCCCGGACAGCGGTGCCAATTCAACTCGCCATAGAGTTGACCAACCGCCGAAAGTCGCTTGGCCGTATAATCCGCCATGAACTGCGGCCACGGCTCAACGACATCGCGGGCAGTAGCGGTCTCGATTTTGATTGCCGCCAGCAGGGGCATCAACCAATCAGAGTCTTCAAGCCGCTCCAGATGACCCTCGATGCGGAAGGCGCGCGTCCACGGATGTGGCTTGTAGAACACCACGCCCAAGCATCTCTGATAGAAATCCTCAAGCAATGTGCGTTCCGCCGCCTTGAACCGACGCTTCTCAATTCCGAAGCTGCCGGTCGTGCCCTCGACCAATTTGCGTGGCAGAACATATTCTCCTGGTTTTAGGATTTGCCCCAATACTTGCCGATCAGAAATACCCTTCATATAAGTATCTGACTGGCTTACTTTTGACATAGGCACAACAAAAGGGTTTTGCACCATGCCAAGAAAAGCCCCATCATCAATCAAACGCTTAACGGCATCGTCAAGGGCTGGAAGCGAACTGTTCTCTGCACGCGTGATGGCTTGATTGGCTTCCATCAGAAATGACCAGTATGAAGTATCAGCAATAGTCGGCAGCTTCGCCTTCGCCAGTTCGGCACATTCCGCAGCCACGCGCATTGGAGTGATAGCCAATCGAAGTTCTTCACCATCAATTCCGGTCACTCGCTGCGGGGTGCCAAGGTGCGGAGTGCTATTGCTGTCGATGTGCACCACTTGCAACAAGATCGAAAGCTGATCGCCAAACGAGACCGCATAAGACGCTGCATCTACAGCACCCAACGGACAAGCCTCGGCCGGTTCGGCCATCCGAATCTTGTCCGCAAGGCGCTCACGCAATGAGGACAGATCAGCCAGCCGGAGGTCCCTGACTTGAAGCTCGCGCTGAAATTCCACGTTATCGGACAGCCATGGCGCCATCAGCGCCGCAGGCAACGGCCCTTCCTCTCGTTCCATGTCGCCCCGCTAACGCAAAGCGGCGGCCCGGAGCCGCCCGTCAGAGAGGCCCAGGCCGCCTACCTCGCACGCACAAGGGTTCCAAAATTTTTGGGAAGCCTGACGGGCAGTAATATTCTAGCCCGCCGGGCGGATTCGGCAAGGCTTGCCTTCCGAAAATCGCATAATTCAGCTTTTGCGCCGCATCCTGACGACATTGCCGTCCGCGCATTCGAGCAGGAACGCGCCCCACAGCTCATGCGCCGTTCTCCGCTCGTCGAGCAGATCGCCGACATCATAGACGGCCGCAATGCCGGGCCGCTTGTGCGCCAGCATCGCCTCGAGCACCTCCGAGCTGATGCCAAGCTTGCGCCCGCGGGTTCTTAGCGTTCGTCTCAAATCGTGGGTGACGAAAGGCGCGACCTGACTGTCGGGTACTTTCAGGTCGGCGGCCATGGCCTCGTCGAGCATGGTCTTGAACCCGCCACACTTGGCGATCGGACTGGCGCCGCCATTAAACGAAAAGACGAACGGCCCGCGCGGCCCGCGGGAGACCTCCTTCAGCACGTCGAGCATGTGCGCGGTCAGCGGCACCGTATGTTCCTGCGCGCTGCCGTTCTTGCCCTTCATGCGCTCGGCCGGGATCGTCCATTCCTTCGCCTTGAGATCGATCTCGCCCCAGCTGGCCTCAGTCACCTCGGCCAACCGCAAGCCCGTCAGCGCCAGCAGCCTATAGACCTGTCGGTAGGGCGATCGCAGCGTGCCGCTCGCCCGCCAGACCGCACCGATCTCGATGTCGTTGAGGTAGCGCGCCCGCCTTGGCGCCGGGCCGAATCGCTTGGCCTTGCTGACTCGCAACAGCGGTGAGAACTCGATGCCGTAGTCGCCGGTGCCCGCCGCCCATGTCAGCATCATGTTGAGAAAGGTGAACAGGAACCGCGCCTGCACGGGTGCCGGCCCGCTCGGCCGGTTCGGCCGGCGCAGCGCCTTCCGCACGCCGAGCCTGACCAGCCCGCGGTCGGTGCCGTGCTGCTCGATCTCGCGCAACGCCAGCGAGACCTCGCGCGATGTCAGCTCCGCCACCGGCCGATGCCCGAACAGCGGAATCAGGATGTTGCGGAAATTATCGACGGCCCGCTTTTCCGATCGCATCTTGCCGACGACCTGCGTTGCCAAGTAGACCTCGGCCAGCGCCGCGATGGTGTCCTGGCGCTTGCGGTCGTGCTCCTGCCGCTCGCGCTCGACCTCGCCGGCAGGATCGACGCCGCGGCCGAGCAGCTCGAGCCATGCCCGCGCCTTGTCGCGCGCGTCCTGCAGCGAGATCGCGCCGGCCGGGGCGATGGTGCGCCGGGTCGGATTTGACGAACCGGGGAAGCGCGCAACCAGCGCATACGACTTGGCGCCGGACGGCCGCACCCGCAGCAGCAGGCCGGGCACGACGGCGTCGCTGATGTCCTTCTTTGCGGCATTGACCGCGCGATCGGTGAGGGTGGTTTTCATCCAAGCATTCCGATGTTTTTGAGGACGACGACCGTTCCTGTGATCGCCGCGCTGAGACCGAACATCATCACGGCCACGGATTGATAGAGTGCGGCCACGGAAGGCTTGGCATCAAGCTTGGCTTCGACCTGCGCAAAGCGAACTTCAATCTCCACGAAATGCCGATCAACATCGGCGCGCATCGCTTTGATGTCCTGGCGCAGGATCTCGAATTCGCTGGCGGTCATCGTGGTGCTCCACAAATAACCTCACTCGGACGATCCCGATGGCCAACAGGCAGGCGATCACAAGCCTCAACGACCCGACGCGCGAAATCCCTGTACTGTTCGGGTGACCACGGTTGCGCGGTCGAAATCTTGGCAGCGGGCGAAGGAGGCGCAGAGGATTCGTTTCGGTTTTGGATTGCCGCAAAGAGCACGAGCATCACCAGCAGCAGAACATATCGTGCAATTGTATTGTTCATCGCGCCCCCCTCGTTTCCAGAGTGCGCAAGCGATCGAGAATATCCATGGTGATGGTGTCGTTGAGCCGCGCGATGGCAGAACCATGCATGCGAAGCTGTTCACGCTGCAGCGCAAGCTCGTCATGAACATTGGCCAGTTGGTTGCGCATGAGCCGCTGCTCGGTCAGCACGCGCTCGATCTGCTGGGCAATGAATTCGAGACTAACTTCGCTCATGACGTGCCCTCCGCCTTGGTAATGGCGGCGTCGAGCGCGTCCACCGCGTCGGTGAAGGAATTGCGCGGGGCGACCGTGTTGCACATTTCATGGAGTGCTAATTTTGCTGCCCCCAGCAGATCGGGCGCGGCGGCGATCAGGCGGGCGTTGGCTTTCTGAACGTCCTCGCGTCCCGGCGGCAGGTAGGCGAGCGGCGGGCCTGCGGTGGGGGCGATCCCGGTGCAACCAGCATACTTGCCGCGTTCCTTGAGCCAGTCGGCCGTCCACGGCCCCGGTGTGTGCGTGCTCATCAGCGCGACCATAAGCGATAGGTGCCGTTGATCGTGGTCGTCCCGTAATTGGAATGGATGACCGTCCGCGAGCGGATTTGATAGTCAGGGCGGGGCCGTGAAGACGCTGGGCTCCAGCCCAATGTCGGACGGACAAACGGGATTGGATCGGGCCTTGCGACGCAAGCCGGGCAAGGGTGCTCTTGGGCATTCGATGTACTGACAATGACGGTCGTCAATAGCAATGCAGCAATAACAGTCTTCACGTTCGTTCTCCTGTTCAGGTAATGAAGTTCTGCATGAACCTCTGGGGCAACACGGGGCAACATGGGGGCAACAAAGTCGGGTGTCTCGCGGTGTTTGACCGTGTTGCGTGATGTTGGACAATATTGCAAAGAAGTGCCCAATTTACAAGGGGATTCCGCCATTATTTGTTGTTAAATATTGCCAGATGTTTGTCCATGTTTACAACCCATGGTGCAGTTCGCGGTGACCTGAACCTTCCGCCTAACCCTTTGAAATCTCTATAGTTTTAATTTAGGGTTCCGGGCCGGGGCAACATCTGGGGCAACAATCCACCGATCTCACGAGATCAGATGCAGCCGCAGCGCCTGGCAGGCGGCATGGTGGGCGGAGCTGGCATTGAGCTTGCGCCGGGCGCCATCGAGGTAGTCGCGCACGGTGTGGAACGTGACGCCCATCCTGACCGCAATCTCCGCCACCGTATGGCCGCGCGACATCAGCCGCAGCGCGCCCAGTTGCCGGCGGGTCAACCTCGGCACCGTACCGTCGATCTCCTCGGGGTCGACCATCTCCTCGAGCCGATGAACGGTGAACCCTGCCGCGATGGACAGCCCGGCCCGCGTCTGCGCTGAGAGGCGGATGACCTTCGGCGACCAGTAGCCGACCAGCCATGCGCCATGTGGTGAATAGGCGGCGTCGCGTATCTTGTACGTCCGCGCCAGATCGAGGAGCCACGATTCCGGCCCGCTCAGTGCAAGCTCGCGCGTCATCTCGGTCCAGGTCATCAATCTGTGCTTCTGCTGCGCCAGCCGCGACATCGGGCTCGGCCCATATTTGCGCGCGAGCGGCCAGAACCCCTCGACAAAGCCCGGCGGCACGCTGGCATGAAACCAGACATTGCGGTCGACGACATAGCGATCCATTTCGTCGGGGTAGATCGGTATGCGCCAGGCGCCATAGACGTTGATGGTCGGGCGGACGAGCGCATGCAAGGCGTTGACCACCTCGTCGGGCCGCTCCAGTCCCGTCAATTCGTTGGCGAACTGCTCGAGCTTGCGCAACATCGGGGTGTCCCCCATAGTTGCTTGCCGGCCAGTCATCCTACAACCGATGCAAAAAAATATCCCCCGAAAACGGGGGATAGGGTCGCTGGGGACAATCAAGCGACGAGTCTTATAGGACCAGCGGAGGCCCTTATACGATGCCACCATGTGTGGGGCCACGCGGGCTGCGCCCCTCTAGGGACGGTTGTTCCGCCTGGTTGCCGTCGCAACCAATATGCCAAAAATGACAGTTTTGCGAATTGTCGGAAATCGCATAATTCTGGGGATAGAAAAAAGGGGATGACCATGCCAGGGAAGCGCCTGCTGCAAATCCGATTACATCGTGAGATGTCGCAAGCCCAGATCGCCAGGGCGCTCGGGGTGTCGGTGGGCACGGTGCAGAACTACGAGCACGAACGGGCGCACATCACCGCCGAGCGGATCGCGCAGCTCGCCCGCGCGCTGCAATGCGAACCGGCCGATCTGCTGGCGCCGCCGGACTCGCCGCCGCCACGCTACCGGAGGCCCCGCTTTCGTCCCTTTCAGGAACGGGCCTCGTCGCAATGGTACGCCGTGAGCTGCCCATGGGAGCACTGGATCAGCGTCGCCGACGACGATTAGAATGATTCCAAAGCTCGCCCTCGACCTTGATCACCTTGCGAATCACCTTGACCGGATCGATGCCGATGATCTCGCATAGCGCCAGCAGTTCGATGGCATCAATCCGGCGTTGTCCGGCCTCGAAACGAGCCACAAAGGTCTGGGTCTTGCCCACCCGGCGCGCGAGTTCCGCCTGCCGAATCCCGGCATGCTTGCGGGCGTCGATCAGGATTTCAATCAGCCGTTGATGGCGTTTTGTAGCGATAGATTCCACTCCTGCGATTTATGCGAAGATGACCTTTATGCCAATTTCGACAATTCGCAAAGGCACCATTGTCACACGCCACGACCAGCCCGCCCAGCAGGGCCTAGTTGCCGAGGTGGTGCTGGACGCGGTCGTCTTGGTGTATTGGTCCGGTCGGCCCCCGAGTTATGAACACATCAACGACTTGTCGACGGTCATAAAAAAAGCCCCCAGGCGGGGGCGAGGCGGCGGCAGATGACCGTTACCAGTCATCGCCGTCAAGATGCGTGCCGCGATGGTAGGGCGGATGGCTGCGACGCGGCGCGAACAGACAGATCAGCAACACAACGATGATGCCGAGCAACACCAGCGGGGTGACCCGCTCGGCGACCGACATCAGTTCTCTCGTATGATGGCAGGCGCCGGCGGCAGTACCGCGCCGACCGCCGGGTAGTTGCTCTGGCCGTGCCCGATGATGCGCACCGCCGGAAGGCCAAACAGCAAGGCGACGATCAGATAGAGCACGATCAGTAGCACCACCAGCAAGTACAGCCGCTGCACATTCCAGTCGATGGCGTAGTCCATCCACTTCGCGAACATGACGATGACTGCACCAACCAGCACCAGGACCGCAGCGACGATGGCGACGTTGATGATGCCAAGCACGATGCCGCCGAGACTCATGGGAACCTCCCTTAGCGCGAGAGCAGAACCGCCGCGATGATGGCGATGGCGAGCGCCAGGCCGAGCCACATGGCGGCACTCAGGATGCGGCGCCACGTCGGCACCACCTGCCACCGTCGATCAATCACGGCCACACCGGTTGACCATTGACCATGATGGTGACCGCCCCGGTTGCGGTGATGTTCACCAGCGCCATTTCCGGTTCTGGTCCGGGCTCTGGCGGTGGTATCGGCTCCACCCCGCTCTCGACCAGCAATTGCACCGCCTGCAGCATCTGGTCGGCTTCGTTCTTAAGCTCGACCTCCTTGCGATTGATCGGACCCCAGTGCTGCCGCAAATTGCGCAGCCCGATCCCGGTCACCAGCGCGTGAAATGCCGGGGCATACTTGCTGAGAAACTGATATTGAGCGCCCGCGCCGCTGCCGAAATTACCCAGGTCCGACGACTTGAGCGTGACGCCCTTGGCGAATTCAGGCCTGAAGCCGCACGGGTTGGCCCAGTACTCGGTCAGCAGCGGCGCGATCGTGCTGTCACAGGATCTGATGTTCCAACTGGTCTGATACATGCCGGCTTCAGCGGTGTCGGCGCTCACGTTGCTGGCGCTTTGATCCCTGCCTTCGCTGTAGCGGCCCGACGATTCCCGCAGCCCGAGCCCCAGCATCAATGCAAACAGATGACGCAAGGTGTTCTCGCCGTCCTGGCTGTTGTCCATGCCAAGCGCACGGAACTCAGCGGCATAGAAAGCCAGCGCGTCCTTGTCGGGGTTGCCGCTGTCCTTATTGGCCATCCCCCAGGCGGCGTCGTCCTCGGCGTTGAGCCGATCGAGCGCCAGGGCAAAACACAATGCAACCCCGGCGGTGTAGCCCAGCGGAGCCTTGCCGCGGTCCTTCCAACTGTAAGCCGCGATTGCCGACCCTTCCGCCGTTTCGACAATGGCGTCGATCAACTCGTCCGGTAAGCCGTCGCTGCCGGCGGTGACCTTGGCGGTCAGCTCGTCGATCTTGCCCCAGGTGGTCGGCCCCACCACACCGTCGGCGGCAATGCTGCACGCCGCCTGATAGCCCTTGACCGCTGCCTCGGTGATCGCACCGAAGTCGCCGTCCGCCGGATAAACGCCAAGCGCAATCTGCACCTCAACGACATCCGGTCCCGTGCTCCCGTTCTGCAGCTCACGCCGCGGCTGCTCCGGCATCGGCGCGTCTTTTGGCCAGAAGTAACCGATCACGCTCGACTTCGGGTAGGCCGACACATTGACGGAGTTGCTCTGATTGCCGCCCCGGCAATTGATGTTCGCGCCGGCGTCGCTCTCGTAGAACGTGACATGGCCGCCGCCGCTGCGGGTCATCACCACGATCGCGCCGGGAACCGGGGTTGCAAGCTCGATGTAGTTGGGATCGTTGGCCCACGATTGCGCCCAGCCGAACTTGTCCGTGTCGGTCGCACCGAACGGCGGGATGAAGCCCGCCTCCGACAAGCAGTAGCCCGCCGCCACGCCGCACCATGCGGTCTCGTCGCTGTCCCAGGCTGGCTGATCGCAATACGGTTTCATGCCTGGAACGGCATCGCCCCAGATGCGCGCAATCTCGGTGGTCATGCCGGTAATGACCGGATTGGCTTCGGAGCCAGAGACCTCTTTGGTCCCCGTCAACGTCCGCATGACCGACAGCCAGGGAGGAACGTCACCCGCCATCATCGTCTCCTGAATGTTCGGAAAAACTTCTAGTCGCGCGGATCGTTCACCCAGGGCAGTCTGGTGGCGCCCACGCCGCGACCGACTTACTCGCCCTGAGATAGGCCGCGACGCCATTGGTGACGCCGGTGCGCGCGCGCTCCGGCTGGCCACGATCGTCCTTCATCCAGACCTCGAACATGTGGACGATGTGATTCTTGAGCGCCGTATCCAAAGCCTCGGACATGATGGTGCGGACTGTCTCTCGCATCGTGGGGTCAGCGCAAAGCACAGGAGTCGATTGGGCACTTGCCATCTCGAACCCAACATTCGGCAACTGATGGGCCGGGCAGCACGTCCCCAGCAGCAGCGCAAGCGCGCTGGCTACCGCCGCCTGCAGTGCAACCATCATCAATCGCCCCGCGGCACAACACACTTGCTGAGAATTTCGGTCACATGCTTCTGATATTCGTTCTGCTGCGTCAGCAGCGTGGTGCGAAACTCGGCGGCCGCGTGCAGCGCATAAAACATCCATGCCAACAGCCCGAGCAGGACAACCGTCAATGACAATGTCGCCGGGCTCTGCTTCAACCCGTCAATGAGACTGTTGGCGGCCTTGCCAGCTTCTTCGCCGATGCCGGGGTTCACTTATTTCGAATCCTCGTCCAGTTCTTTTTGTAATTTGAGTAACGGAGCCTTCAGATTCTCTGGCAAATTATCGATATCGACCGGCGTGCTGAGATCGGACTGCAGCTTGTAGACCGCCTTGGTCTGCTGGTTAATCTCGACCATCTGCCCCCGCAACACGGTTAGGCGCTCGTCCATGACCGGCAGTTTGGTCAGGGCCTCGCCGATCTTGTCCAAGCTGCGCTCCAGATTAGATACGCGCGCCAGGGTCGAGTTCACTTGCCGACCTCCCACGGCATCAAGCACCTCAACATGCGCCGCCAGCTCGGTGACCCTTTGATCGAGGCGTGCGCCCCACACCAGCGCCAGCACCACTTGCCCCAGCAAAAACAAGATGAACGCCACCGCGCTCTTGTTGTCGTTGAGCATCTGCCACATCTGGGACTCGCTATCTCTCGACCACCTTCTCGTGATCCTTCAAAGCCCCCTCGGCGATCTCCGCTGTGGCCACCACCTTCTTGATTTCCGGCATATCCGCCACCTTGGCGATCTGTGCCGTCTTCGAATTGGCCACGAATGACCAGATCATCGCGCCTAGCAAGACCACGCCGACGAGACAGTTGATCACCATATCGGTCAACGGACCGGCCATGTCCGCAGTCACCAGCCCCTTGGCGCTGAACCACGCCACCACGCTGGGGACGAAGATGCGCAGCACTCCGGTGAGCTGTTCCTTGTCCATTACAAGCTGGTCGAATAATTCACATTGAGCGTGTCGCCGTTCACCACCGCTTTGTCGCCGGTCGAGAACGTGCCGGCCGACCACAGCACGCCGCCGGTGTTGTCCTTGGTGGCGGATGCGCCGCTGCCGAAGCAGAGAAACGCGCCCTTGGCGGTGCCGGTGCCGGTGATGGCGAACGACAGCGCCGCCGACAGCGCCTTCGATCCCGAGGCCGCCGCCGACCAGACTGCGGTCTTGCGGTTGCCGGTATAGGTCGGCGCATTGGTGCCGCCAGCCTCGAGCCAGCCGGCATGCGAGGCCATGGTGTCGCCTGCGGATACCGCCGAGTACGAGGTCGAAGAGATCAGCCCCATGAACGGCCCGGTCACGGTGTAGGCGGCGCCGGCGAGGAAGGTATCGAGCGCCAGGTTCTTGCCGACGGTACAGACGACGTTCTCGATCACGTCGCGCCATTTAAGCTGGCCGTCGGCGCCGATGCATTCGACCTCATAGCGGCCATGCGCCTCGGCCTGCTCGCCGATCCCGCTGCCCCGGATCACGGATGCGTCGCTGCTTTCGCGCGCGTCTGCGCGTTCCTCGGTCATCGGTATTCTCCTGTTTATAGACCCCAACCGGAAGCAAAGCCGGAGGGAACGCTGCCATTAAAAGCGGTGGCGCCGAAGTTTGCCGTCATCTTGTCGTTAGCAAATGTCCCGCCAAAACATGGATAGAAGGTGCTGCCGGTGAGCGCGCCCAGGCTGACGCCGCCAACACCGGTCGCCGGATTGGCTGTGCCGCTGCCGTTCCAGTTGCCCGAGGGCGTGAGCCGAAACCAGATCAAGCCGGCCGAGAGATCAACAGCGATGCCGACGGTAGCGCCGGCGGGCGAACCAAGCGCGCTGCCTGAATTCGAACCGTTGATCCAGATCGCCCCCGAGGTGAACTTGGCTCTGGTCATCACCGCCTGACCGGCCGCACCATCCCCGACCAGCGCGGCCGATGCCGTGGAGATCCCGATCTCGGTACCTGAGCCGTTCGCCGTGGTGACTGTGGCCTCCCAGTAATATTTTCCACTGTTGCGTGCTGCTATACCGCGCACGCCGGCTGTCGCCGAATTAGCCGTCGAGATCAGATTGCCACCGGTCAGGGTGACACTGGCGAGGTCGCTTGGGTTCCAGGTCGTGGGCGTGACAATCGGTGGCCCGGTGGACGTGGTGCCGGTTTGCGTATCGGCGGCAGTCGTCGCCTCATCGATTGCAACAGCATAGGTCAGCCCGGCATTAAGGCTATCGGCTGCGCTCGCCGCCTCGACCATGATCTCGCCGAGATAGGCGTCGACGGTGTCGTTCACATTGGCCGGGTCGTCGACCAGGGTTGCAAACACAACATTGCCGGTCGCGGTCGCGTCCGCCGCCGTGGCCGCTTCCTCGAGGTCGGCCGCAATGGCCCGGCGTGGCGCGCGCAGGCTGACGCTGCAGACAAGCATTTAGGCGGTCTCGGTTTCGCTGAGCGCCGGATCAGGGGTGTATGTCTTGATCAACCCGATGTGCTGGAATTGACCGGCCTGGATGACGACCTCCTCGCCCTTGTCGTTTTTGGTGAGACCGGTCGTGCCGGTGTTCTTGCCTTGCTTCCAGTTGCTCGAGCCGTGCAGCAGAATATCCGGTCTCCTGCCGAGCGCTTTCTCGGTGTCCTCCGGCTTGATCGGCTTGCCTTTTGCATCGACGAATGCGCGCCGCTTTTGTTGATCTTCGGTATCGATCGCCAGCCCGGCAAAAAACTGGAATTCGGCCTGCTCGCAATGGTAGATCGTGTCGACGTAATCGACGCTCGCAGGCAGCCCGACCGGTCCGCCACTCATCGGCACGGGCGATGCGGTCCAACTGTAGTTGCCATCGTATAATTCACCGGTGACGGTCGGCCGGCCGGCAGAGTCGACAGGCGGTGAGCTGGGGAAATAGTCATACGCGGCCTGCTTTGCGGTCACCGGAACAATCCCATTCGGGTCATGCGGCACCCAACTGTCGCCGATGTTGTCTTTTCCTGCTTTGTTTTCATCGTCGAATGCATACCAAACCTTGCAGAAGCTCTTGACCGTAGCGAACAGCAATTGCTCTTCGCTGGCGGATGTTCCGATATGGGGCGTCACGTTGACCGAGCCGGAAAAATCAAACGAGACCAACAAGTGATGCCACTTATCAACATCGACCTTGAAGTGCGGGATAATCTCGAACGCTTCAGGCGTGCCGGTTCTGACAAAGGAAATGTCTTTGACAACATCATAACGCTGCAAGGCGTGGCCTCCCGGCGGTATTTCAAAGGTGACGCTCGTGGCCTGGGTCACCAGCCCTTGGACCTGTGCCCGCGTCGCGGTCTGAAAATACAGCCGAGGGAATACACCTTCATCGATAAGACCGCCGCGCACCGGATCGACTACCAGCCCGAGGTGCGATGGCTCGGCCGGCGAATCCGGCGCTGGCACCCAGTCGATCGTCGTTGCCCCGATTTCACCCGTCGGCAACGACCAGTAATGCGGGACGGTGTCATAATTATTTGCCATCACCTTGCGGCCGAACGTGACCAGCGGAATGGTGGCAGCAAAAATGCTCGGCCCACCAAAATCCGGGGGGCGATAGTTCGCATTATGCTCGCGCGCGTTTTGCACGGTATCGTTCGAGAACCGAAACCAGATCGAAATGGTGCCGGTCTGGATGTCGTCTATACTGAGCGACGGCAAATGCAGATAGCTCATGCCGTCGGGGTCTCCCCGCCTGGCGCATCCTGATCCTTGTCGCCAAACTCCACCGCCAGCCCGCCTTCCCATTGGACGTTGACGATGTTCGTCAGGACATCCAGTTCGAGCCCTTCGTCTTCGGCCATCAGATATCCGTGCGGATGAACGGCAGCGTCACCGACAGGCTCGCCGGCTCGGCATTGTCGGACTGCGTCACCCGCAACGCATAGTGGTCGCCCTCGGCGAATTCGACATCGGCAGGGATGCTGAACTCACCCACCTGTCCGCCACTGGTATCGATCTCACCGCCGGCGGGAAATGTGATGGTGCCGACCTCGGTCCCGTTCTTTTCGATCGAGACAATGATATCGGTTGCGCCGGTGCCATCGTTGCCAACATCGAGGTAGGCGTAGGCATGCGCGTCGCCGGCGCCAAGACGCATGGGTCGGTTGTTGATGCCCAGGAACAACAGCTCATCGGCCGCCCGCTGGATGCTGCCGGGCACGAAGATTGCGGCGTCATAATTCAAGTAAGTCAGCGGCATCCATAACTGGTAGAGCGGATTCTGATCGGTGGTCTCGTCGGTGGCATTCGGGTCGAACGGCGCCGGCCACGGTGGCGTCGTGTGGCTTTCAAGAACCTGCCAGAAGCCATTCGCGGCTGTCAGCAGATGGCCAGGCCCATAAGGTGTGTCATTCGCCCATGTACCGACATACGTGAAAGTTGCGACCGGCAACGGAATGACCTGCGACGTTTCGTCGGTAAAATGAAACGTCATCGAGTTGGATGTATAGGTAACGAAGTCGATGCGCTTACCCTCGGCCAGATCGGCGTTCAGGGCCACGATACGCTGATCGACATCGTAAAAATTGCCATCGACCTGCGCCGCACTGTTGGGCGTGCCGGTCCCCGTACCCCAAGCACCAGTCGTAACATAAACGATTGTCATCTGATTACTCTGTCGGTTCCGGCCATTTCATCATGTTCTTTTTCATGATCTCAATGTTGGGGTTCCCATGAACGGGCGTAAACGAATCGACCTCCACCTCATTAGCCTTGCCGCCCTTCGATCTCGGCACGATGTCATCACCAGTAAACCCCCGCCCTGGATATGTCGGCACCCGATCGTCACCGTTGAAACCGACAAAGTCTTTCGGTGGCCCTTCCATCCAAAGCTTGTTGGTCACTTCGATGTCGACGAAGTTTTCCTTGTTCACCGTTTTATCGTCGCGCTTCTGATAGACCCGCGCCACGTCGACGCGCCGTTTGATTTCTTTTTGCGTTGCTGTTGTTGCGCTGGCACTGTAACTATTTGTCAGATCAATCTGCTTGGCGCCATTGCCGCGGATGACGGCAAAGCCTTTGTCGGGATCATCCGCCGGCGGCAATGATCGAGCCGGTGCTGGCCGTATGTTCGGGAAGACAACCGGACGGACGACGACTTCCAAGCCACCCGCCATCACGCCGCCTCCAGATCATAGCCGGCCGGAATTTTCAGATCGGTCACCTGTATTTCGTAATCGCTCAGGAATTCGCGGGTCATGCTCTTGAGCTTGAACTTGGCGCGGGTTTCATACTGCGGCAGGATTTGCTGTTTGATGAACGCGCTGCGCGCCTGGATTGCTTCCGACGCCTGATTGCTTGTCGTGTTTGCCGGGTTGCCCATATCAGGCACGTCCTGCGTCGGGTCCGGCCCGTGCTCGACGACAAGGTCGGTGTCGATCACATCCTCCGCTCTCAATGTAGACAGGAAGTCGAGGCCGTCGTCGTTCGGCGACGCGTCGGGCGGCTGATAACCCACCGACGAATCAGTGAATGCATCCACCAAAATCGTGCGATCGATGAACTGCTGATAATCCGCTCCGACATAATCGATGCTGGCATAGGTCGGCGTTCCCTCGGTTGCCGTCACGATGCCGCCATAGCCGATGGTGCAGCCGATGCGAACTTCGCAATTGACCCGGCCGTCCGCACCATCCAGCGCGATCGAATAGCCGATGATCTTGCCCAGCGCTTCGCCCACCCGTGGCTCGGCCAGAAATACATTCTTGCGCAAGGTAACTTCCGCCATGCGCGAGAGCTTGGGCGCGAAAGTGATCTCCACCGCGCGCGCCCGCTTCATCAGGTGCGCCCGCGCCAGCGCAATCAAATGCTCGATGCTCTGATTGCCGCGCTCGGTCGCGATGTAGGATCGCCGCCGCGGGTCAATGATCGCCGGAATGATCTCGGTGCCCTCTTCGCCGACTGATTCCTCGCCACTCAGATTCACCGAGCGGATGTCCTCGATCCGCAACGCCTCGCCGTCCTCCGGATCGGTCAGGATCGGTTGCACATCGGCGAACAATGTCAGCGACACCCGCTCGGTGCATTGCCGTTCGGCCTTGTAGCCTGCCACCAGGGTCGCCGTGATCGATTGCACGCCGACGACTGCGAAGGTGCTGGAACGGCTGCGGCTGGCCGAGCCGGACGTGCCAGCGCTTGAGCTGCTACTGTCATTGGTGACGATCTCGCCGAAGCTGATCAGCGCGCCCGAGCTTTTGACCGATGTGGCGGATGTACTCCACGTGATCCTCGAATCCCCCTCGTCATCGGTCCCCTCCACAGTGATCGAGCCGGTTCTGGTTTCGGTGTGGGTCGAGAAATCGAACACGTCCTGCGCGCTCGACTCCGCGACTTCCCAGCCATCGCCAAGGCCGCCGCCGTGCTTGGGCCAATCGCCCGCGTTCAATGATGGGATTTGGCCATTGATCGAACCCGGCCAATGCGAGATCAGATAGTTGGTCAGATCGACGGTGCCGCCAGCCTGCTGCGTCCAAGTGAACTCGGCAGTGAGGTCGACGCGGGACAGCGGCCCGGTGGCGAGGTTGAGGCCGAGGCCATCGTACAGCACCTTGCCGTCATCGCTGCCGCCGTCGAACGAAACCAAGCCATCCTCGCCGCTGATCTCGTCCGAGACGGTAACGACATGGGTCTCGCGATCGAAATGCCAGATCTTGGTATAGCCCTCGAGCACGACATCCGGGTCTTTGCGCCGCGAGGGATCGATCACCGCCTCATCGTAGAACGGCAGCACCCGCAGCGTATTGGCGAGCGCCTCCTTCTGCGCCACTACGTCGATCGGCTTGGCCACGAATTCCAGTGTCACCAGATCTTCGAACAAGCTGGTCGGGATGCCGACCAGGCGGCCACGGAACTTGATCAGCGCCGGTCCGCAGTCGAGCGCAAACCATGCCCATATCTTGCGGCCGGGACCGAGCAGCCCGATCGGATCGCCGGACACATTGCGCGGGCGGCGGACCTGGGCGGTCAGGCTGGCCGGGTCGCCTTCCTCCTGCGCCAAGGTGAACGAGAACACCGACTCGTCCCAGCGCATATGCTCGGGACCGAACGTCGTCTCGCTGGCATCGATCCAGGCAAAGTACGGCAGGCCGGCCGGCATCAGATCGCTCTCTGCTCGGCCTCAAGGCTCCAGGCCACCTCGGCCGCCCATTCGTCGCGCGAGGTATTCCAGGCGGTGACCTTGGCCAGGATGGTCAGCACGTCGTCGCTGCTGTTGGCAGCACCGAGGCCGGGAATGCAGGTGATGGTGATGTCCTGGCCGGGCCAGATGTCGGTGAGCTCGGGCGCCTCGTGATCGGTGCAGGTAATCGAAACTTTATACTGCCGGAACTGCGCCACCGAAATGTCGGCGAGGAACCCGCGGCAGTCGCGCGCCACGTTGGCGGCCTGCTCGATCGGCTCCAGCGTCATGGTGATCCCGCGCACGGCATATTGCGAGAAGTCGATGCTGTCGATCGCCAGCAAGGTGTAGGGCGGGTGCGCCATCAGGAATACCGGCTCGGCTTGCGGCCACCCGAACGGACCTGCGCCAGCGCCGCCGCCCGGTGCAATTCATCCACCACGGCAGACGAGGCCCGCAGGCCGCTGATCGCCGGCAGGCCGGGAAACGCGATGGTGACATGGCTCATGCTGCCAACCGCGCCACCACCGGCAAATGCCATCCGCGGGACCACCCCGCCGAGCGCGAACCGGCCCATACCATCGAGCACGCGCGAGAGGTTGCCGCCCGAGCGCCGCAGCGCCTCGAGGAACGCCAGCACGCCGGGCTGTGCCACCGCCCGCGCCGGCATGATGTGTTCGCCGCGCGAGACCCAGGCGAGATTGCTGTCGGACGTGCCGGTGCCGCGGCCGCCGAGCAGGCCGCCGCCGGCAAACTGACCGCCACCCGCCGCTGCCGGTGTCGGTGTGCCGCCCGACGGCTTGAGCCCGATGAACTCCAGCAGCTTGTTAATTGCGCTCTGGATTGCGCCGGTCAGCGCATTCCAGGCAATCACGCCGGCATCTATGATCGACCAGTTCCAACTGCCAAGCGTAGAGACCACCCCCGCAATGGCAGTGCCAACCGCCGTTATCGCATTAACCAAGGCGCCGATCACCGACGCGCCGGTGCTCGCAATGGTATTGACGACACTCCACAGCGCTTGGAATTCCCGCACTGTTGTTGCAATGCCGGCTGAAATCGCCGGCAATTGCGAGGCGAGCCAGTCCAGCATCGGCGCCAACACCGGCGCTGCCACTTCGGCCTTGAAGCGAGTCCAGGCGTCGTTAAGCTGGTTGAGGCTTTGTTGATATTGGGCGGCCTTGACGATCTGCGCTTGCGTTGCCGGCGTGGCACCAGCAAGTGCGGCCGCAAACTTTTCCGCGCTGATAGTGCCCGTCTGCAATCCTGCGATCACCTGACCGCCGAGTGCGTCTCCCAGAGTTTGCATCGCGAGCTGGGTGCGCGCGACACCATCCGGCATGCGTTCGAGCTGACCGATGAACTGCTGCAGGCCCGTGGTGGCATCGGGAGGGACAACATCCCCAAGCCGAAACAGACCGCCGCCGAGCACGCCTTTCAATTTCCCCAAATCAGCGGCGAGTGCGTCGGGAGCCACGCCGAGCGCGGTGAAAGCCTTCTGCAGTTTGTCAAATTCCTGGGCGGTCAACCCCAGTTTCGCGCCCTCGGTATTCAGGTTTGCGAGTGCCTTTGCCGATTCGTCGCCGAACTTTATGAAGGCGGCACCCGCAACCCCCAGTAAAATGCCAAGCGGCCCCAGTGCGCGGGCAAAAACGCCCAGTGGTCCGAGCGACCCGGCCATTTTATTGGCAAATTTGTCGACCGAGATACCCAGCTTGTCGAAGCCCTTCTCGAGCGTTTGAACGCCTTGCACCACCTGCTCAAGTCGGCCTGCTTGCTGCACCGCGGTCTGAATCTTGTTAATCGCGTCCGCGCCGGTGATGCCCATCTTGGTGAGTTTTGTAGTCACCTCGGTCGGATCGAGCTGACTGAATCCGCCGACCTTCTCGGCCGCCTTGCCGATGTCGGTGAACGCCTTGGTCCCGGCCTTGCCGATGTCACCGAGTTGCCGCGCGATCTCGGCGCCACCCTCGAGCTCAATCTGGACTGACAGTTTCTCGGCCATTAGTTGTCCTTGAAGTGCTTGAGAAACAGCATGGCTATTTTCGCCGCGTGTTGCCTGACGATCTCGGTGATGCGCCAGCTTTTCGGGATGCGCACCGACGGCACGCCGATGTAAAGCGGCTTGCGGTTGCGGTCCTTGTCATTGGCGTCGAACAGCATCGGCCGCCCGCGCACCGTCGCCGAGGTCAGCTTCTTGCCTGATCGGCTGGCCGTCGGCCCGCCGGGTGTGGTTGGTATCCACAGCAGCGGCTTGCCCTCGATCGTCGCGCCGTGCTCGAACACGCCAGCAAAGCCGAACTTGTGGAAGATGACGGCCTTGGCCTGCAGCGACGGCCCGCCGCCCTCGTCCACTGCGTCCAGCGTTCGGTATTGCAAGCCCTGCTGCCACTTCGGCCCGAACTTGCCGGCGCCCGCGATATTGCTGCGCCCGTCCTGCACCGCATTGGCGGCGGTCTCGCGCAACGCCGCCACCGCCGCAGTCGCCACCGGCCGTTGCTTGTCGCGGATCATCTCCAGCCAGCGCGGCTGATCAACCTTGACCTTGAACCGTGACGCCATCTGGCTATCCATCAATATCGGTGCGGTCCAACTCGTTGCTGAATTCGAGAAAGGCCACGATCTGCCGCGGCGTCAGGCTCATTGCATAGTCGGGCGGGAATCCACGCCGGATGAGGGCGGTGATGGCGACGGCGATGGCCTCAAGCGGACCTTGTAGACTTTTGCTTCTTCGCCCGCCGCGCCGAGCGCCGCCCCGATTTCGAGGAAGAAGCCGAACCCGTTTGGGAATGTCAGCCGGATAATCGCAATAACCAGTTTCAATTGATCTTCCAGCAGCAACACCGTGGCGGCATGCTGCTCATATTTTTCATCCGCCAGGTGCCCGCAACCCGCCGCAATGATCGGGCCGGTCGCTTCTCCAAACTGCGCAATAAACTTTGGCCCGACATCGGCCACACTGAAACCGCCGAGGAACAATCCGATCAGTCTCGGAAAGCGGGCCGCAATCGAAGCGAGTGCGGGAGCGCGTAAGCCATGCACAACGATCCGCTGGCCGTTGATCTTGACGACCTCAACTGCTGTCGTTGGCGCAATATCCAGAAGGTCTGCCATGCGTTCTCCTATGCCGTTGCGGTCTCGTCCCTGATCGTCCAGACGCCGAAGAAACCATTGGCATCCTTCTGCACCTCGGCCTCGATCTCGATCACCGTGAAATCATCCTCGTCGGTGATGAAGCTGAAATCACCGGACGGGACGAACGAGACGGTGGCGAGGAAGTCGACCTGCTGGCCGATGTCGTTGGTGCCGACGACCTTGATCTCGCCGGTAAACTCGGTCTTCGACAGGCCGCTCAGGGTGATGTTGCCATCGGTATCGGTGCCCTGCTCAGCGAGCGCGAAGAATGCAAGGTTATTGCCGGTGATCTCATCGAGCGTCATCTTGACCGTCGCACCGACCTGAGTGATGGCCGTGAAGTCCTTGGTCTTGATGCCCTCGCGCGAGCTGAAGTGCTCCTTCTTCTCGACGTTCGGCGTGTAGACGAACGATGGAGCGTTGCCGAGATCAACGAAGGATGACCCGCCGGCTTCCTTGAACGACACGATACCTTTGCCGATGTGATAATTTTGGACGTTGGGTGACGTGGGCATGGCAAACCTTTCCTTTCCTAGAGATCGTCGGGCCGAAGCGTGTACTTGAACAAGAACTGCGCGCGCAGCGCGCCATGCAGCGAGCGCATCCAGCCGAGATCGGTCTGGCATCCGAGATAACGGATTGCGCCGTTGCCGTGCCGCCCAGTCTTGACGATCTGCTCGTTGAGTTCGGTATCGGTCAGCACCCGCTTGATCAGCTCGCGCCGCAGCGTCGTCAGATCGGAGCCAACCTCGTCGGCCTGCTGCGCGATGATGATCTCGGGTGTCATCTGCACATTGTAGGGTCGATGCGGTTGCTTCATTGACACATCACCCGCGCCGTCCGACTCCTCGTCGCCATCGAGCACAAGGACGGCCGGCAATTGATCCTCGGTGATGTCGACGTTGTTACGGTGCGCCGATCGGATGTTCGGAATGGTGGCGACCACCACGAGCAGCCGCGCCAGGATATCCTCGCGCACGTCAGCCATTGGTCGACTCGATCGCCTTCAGCAGAACCGCACCTCGCCGACA
>Ga0209593_10000241_pt1 | contig 28622 bp, 44 predicted proteins | sample PPLLaktember2015_3_FD_187260 | JGI IMG/M metagenome (GOLD analysis project Ga0209593, IMG submission 187260) | Freshwater sediment microbial communities from Prairie Pothole Lake near Jamestown, North Dakota, USA - PPLs Lake P7 Core (6) Depth... | ecosystem: Environmental > Aquatic > Freshwater...
TATCGTCAAGAGTTCCTTGATAAGTTAAACCTCTAATAAAACCTTTTGTATTACCATCAGCAACTTTAATTTCATCAATCTCTTTTACAGAAGTATCAATTGCTGAACCTTCATAAGAACCTAAAAAAGTTGAACCTTGGTATACATCAACCATTGTTCTTCCTTGAGAAGTTCCTCTTACAGCAAGCCTTCCGTAAGTAGGGAATATTCTTTTTATTGACCCATTTGGGTAACCGCTAGTTAATACGCCTGATAAATCTAGGCTTGTGTATGAGCCTTGTATTATTGCATAATCGTTTGCATCAGGAGTTTCCCACATTGAAAATGCTGAACCTTGTATGCTCCAATAAGAATATCCTGCAGAACTTGAATCAAATATAGTAGAGCGTGCTTTCATTTCACAAGATACGCCTTGAATTATTCCAGTAGTAACCCCATATAATTTTATTCCTGTATTTAAATCTCTGTTCCCCATATCTAAACCATAAATCTTATATCCTTGCCCACCTTCTATTCTAAACCCTGTTCCATTGTGGGAAGCAGGAAACCCAGTTATATAAGAGAAGGGTTGCATTATTATAGAATTTCCTATAAAAGTATTGTTGTTTGCTGGAGTTGGTCCAAAAATAATCCAGTAATGTGTTTCATTCATGTTTGTTACTATGTTTTCGAACACTGTGTCTTCTACCATTAATTTAAAAGCATTTTTCCATCCTGCTACTTCTAGGTTTCTAAAATCCCATTGGTTGTTTGTATTGCCTTCGTTGTTATCAAATCCTGAACCAGTACTTGTGTCTGCCCCAGTTCCTAATAAAGTAAAGTCTCTAAATTGTAATCCGAAGTTGTGGCTGATGTGAAATCCGTTTGCTCCTGTTGTGTATTGTCTTATTACTGTTCTTCCTACTCCGTCACCAAAAAATCTTCTTGCATCTCCTAGTTCTGTGCCAGCCCCATCTGTATAACTATAATAGCGTATATTCAAATCTTTTGTTATTTTGTAAGTGCCTTGTGGAAAATAAACGTTGGCGTTTGAATCTAAAGCATTTTGAATTGCAGTGGTATCGTCTGTTACTCCGTCTCCTTTTGCACCATAAGCTTTTACATTTACTGTGTTGGTATCTAGGTTTAATTTCATAACGCTTAAAGTGTTTGCATCAGTATAACTATTTCCCGAAACATCTCCCACATACAAAACATTCGCACAAGAATGAGTTAAAGCACAATTCGTATCAACCTTTGCATAAGAAAGAGTGTTGTTTAAATCAAGTGAGTTAATTACACTTAAAGTATTTGCATCAGTATAATTGCTTCCTGTCGCTGTAACTGAAACGCAAGTGTATAATCCCGAACCAGAATTAAAGTCTCTCAATGCTTGTCCGACTGGGCAACCGAACACAACGCTGTTCCCATCACCGCTTCTACGAATTATAAAATAATTATCACCACCAAGTAACCCAGCGAATACGGGCGCGGAAAAGAAAGCCAGTAGCATTAGAACCAAGAGGAGGTGAATCCACTTCATCGAACCGACTTCCTTTTCCATTTTTTTGTTGACTTCTTTATTTTAGACAATTTTTTAATCCGCTTTGCAGATTTCTTTCTAACCACTTTGGGTTGAATGGTAGAAACAGAAACCAATTTCTTTAATCCAGGAGAAGGAGTATAATTATCCTGCGCCTGCGCTTCGTCTAACTGTTCTTGTAAAATCTCTAACAACAAAGTAGAACCCATAAACAACAACCAATATACGCTTCCAAACTTTATTAAACTTTCTTTTCCTTACCCAACGCTTTTTTTAACTGCAACTCCGTCTCACACAATCTTGGCAAAGCATCATCAACAGCTTTACAAGTCCGATGCACATTAGAATCAAAACAACAACGACTAACCAAAATCGTTTTCATTGCAAACTCCTCCCCTCAAAATCCAACGGGTCTTCCCAACTTGTAAAAACCCAAACACAACGCTTCATTAATTACCAACACCAAAAGTATAAATCGTATTACCTTTAACACAACCATTCAAATCCAACAAACGTTTCTGACAAGCATCTCTTTCATCAATAACAATCATAGCCATATCAGCACACTTATTCACTAATGCTTTTGCTTGATTCAAAGTATTATCTGTTTGAGATATGCAAAAATCTGTTCCTTGTTTATAAGCCATAGAAACATTTTCCCCACCAGCACCCACACCAACAAACCAACCAAACATAATTCACTTCAACTCCCCGCAACATCCTTCTCATGTTCCAAAAAAAACAAATCCACAACCTCTTTAGTATGACAGACTTCAATATGCTTCTTCATACTCTGAAAACCCATCCTCTCCCGAGAACAAAAAAAACACTTCACCCTAAACCAACTCCACAAAATGAACCTCACTACTAACACGCTTACGAAACTCAGCAAGACGAAACAACAAAACCGCATCACTCATTTTCTCACTCTCTTTTGTTTTTTTACAATAGTATCTTTAAGCAGCTGAATACAATCCAAACAAATCAAAGTATCACTATCTCTTTTTACTCTTATTAAAGTGTTTGGAATAAGAGTAATATTATTGCATATTACCATTTGACTTGCATGCGTTTGCTTCTGAAGCAATATTTTATTATTGTCTTTTTCAAATTCAATTTCTTTCTTACAAAAATCACAAAAAACTTTATTCATTTGAATCGACCCCACGTCTCATCCCACAAAACTTCTTTATATATCTGCTCAAGCCCACTAACCTTCGGTCTAACTAATTCTTCCTCCGCATCCATAAACGAATACATACTCATTTAGATTCCTCCTTAACATTATTCAAAATCGCTTTCGATGCCGTAGCACCAATTTTTTGTTTTAGTTCGAACGCTGTTTGTCTTACATATTCGTAAGCTTCATCTGTTATCGTTATCGTTTTCATACTAACACACTCCTACACAAACATAAACACAACAATTTATAAAGGAATCGTTTAGGCTTTCAACCAACCTCTAGCCAACATATACTTCTCCAACAACTCCAAAGACAAAGCATACTGCACACCAGCAGACATCCTGCGCTTCTTAAACAAATCAATCCTACTCATAACTTTCCCAACCCACTTAATACTAGGCTTAACCTTATCCTCAGCATCAAAATGCATATCCTGCAACATCAAATCCAAACAATCCTTAGTACTAGTCCAAGCCTCCCCACAAGAACCAATAAAATACTTATGCAAAGCCCCAAACAAAACATAATCCCAATCATTCGTAAAATCAAACATATCCCTATTATTAAACAAATCAATAACCAAAGCCTTCAACTCATCATAAACCCTAACATCAATAACCTTCGCAATAGCCAACAAAGGCTTAACCAATTCCAAATCACGATTATTCAATTCAGCAACATCAATAAACTTATAATTCTCCTTAACCTGCTTCCAGTTAGTCATAGCCCAAATATAACAAGCATCACGAATATTCTGCCAAACCTTTTCCTTACCAACAGGATTCAACCTACCCTTATCAGTAGTAGTCTTTAACAAATGCAAAGGTATGCAGCGCGAATAAGTAACCGAATCCAAACCCACTGTGTTAGTAATTAGTTTAGGGCAATAAACATCATAAAAAGCAGGAACATAATTATCACCAATCTTTTCACTACGACAAGTCTGCCCACCCTTCTTATAACCAACCTTCAACAACTGGTCAATAGTATTCTTCTTATCTTCTTCAATGTTCTCATAATCATCAATACAAAGAAGTCCTTTAGTTTGTTCAGTCATACGAAATAAAGCTGATTCACTTGAGTTTGTAGCGTTCATTGAGTTGAAAGAACAAAATTGTATGATTTGCGACCACTTGGTTTTCCCTGACCCCGAATCACTACAAAAAAACAAATAACCAATGGCATCAAAGAGTTCATAACAGTAAGTGGCGAGTATGTAACAGCTTGTTAAGGTTACTAGTTTTGGGTTGTGTAAGTCCATGTAGTGTAGTTGAAGTGTTGTTAAAGTGTTGTATATTGGCGTTAGTGTAGTTAGTGTAGTTAGTGTAGTTGGTGTTGTTAGTGTAGCAGAAATATCTTTTTGGTCAAAAAGAGCCTCTTTTACAAGCATGCTTAGGTAACTACACTTACCTACACTACTACACTGAATAAAGGAATTGATACTTCCACTACTCCACTTGTTTTCTAACTGAATCAAAGGCTTTGAGTAATGTAACCCTGCTTCTTTAATATGATTGACGAACTGGTCAACGTCTTTCTTAGACTTTGCCAACTGCTCATCATTCGTCAAAACTTCCCCATTGTCAAAAATAATACAATCAACTTTCTTTCCATCAACATCAACTTGCTTCCCAAAATACCAATGTTCTTTAAATTCACCCTGCGCTAAAGATTGGTAAGTAATGTCCACTGCATTCATTACAAAACTTTTCATCCTAGCTTTATCAGCTTCATCTTGAATTTTATTCAAATTAACCCAATCATCAGGATAAGTCACTCAACCACCTCTAAACCCCAAAAAGATAATCCTTGGCCTTCAAAAATTTCTTTATACTGCTTTGTTGGAGAAAAAAGAACAACATGGTAATTTTTCCAATCACCTTCCGACATTATTTTTTGTGAAGAATATGTTTTTAGTTGGCGCATCACTTCTCCAATACTTGTTATTTTTGGTTTGACTTCAATAGCTACTGGAATTTCTCTTTGTAATTCTCCTTTTTTTGTTTTGCCAACCCATTTTATTTTTGCTTTAATGAAAAAGAAAATATCAATATATCCTAAAATAAATCCATTTGATGCTTTTAATACTTTTTCCATTTCTGGATTTGTTATTTCAAGAATAGGTTCTTCAAAAATTATTTCATCGTTTATAACTTCTTCTTTTTCTCTAAAATTTAAATAATGTATTTTTTCTTGAATAATTTTATCATATTTAATATATGCTAATAAAGTTTCTTTATTTAATAATGCTAAACACATCTTGTCATGTTGTGGAGTTTTTAATTGACTATCCTCTATTGATGCTTGTGGTGTTATTTTTAATTGCCCCATCAGCTTTCACCTCTGTATAGTGTTTTGTGATATTTGTATTCTTTGCCATCTTTGATGTCGGTGAAGATGTAGAAGTCATTTTCTATTTTATACTCGCGGCAGGTATATCGCCAGATTTGATTTGGTAGTATTTCAAATAAAAGTAGTTTCATTCATTCCCCTTCGTTCATTCATTCGTTTCACTTCACTTATTGTGTCTTAACTTGTTTATAAGGTTTTTGTGGAAGTGTTGGTTCCACAAAACTTATAGACTAATTTTTTTCTTGCGTTTCACTCTTGCCGTTTTCCAGTTGTCGAATCCACAAAAATCTTTACTCATTTTTTCCCTTCTTTGTTTCTAGTTCTATTAAAAATTTTATTGCATTAATGCTTGTTTCTAGTTCTGTAAGTTCGTATTCTTTTTCTATTAAGCTTTTTTGTAATTGTTTTAATTTTATGTTTTCCCATTTTCCGTTTACTAGTTTTTTTATTCCTTTCATTTCCATTCCTCCTCTCTTGTTGCTTCGAATTCTTCTTGTTCTTGTTTGTCGTGTTTTGTGGCGCAGTCCTTACAAACTAATAAAGTTGAACTTGGTAAAAATCCAAAGTCTGTAATAGGCGCACCACAAAAACGACACTTCATGTAGAATCACTTTTCTTGTATTCTTAAAATCTTTTTCACAAAAGAATACGCTTCAGGAGTATTCTCTTTATTAGTTTCAATAGAAACCCTAAGAGTCTTTCCTGCAAGATTCTTTTCCAAAAAGTCGCTAACCTTTTTAGTCGTGAATTTTTGTCCAACTTCTGTTTTGAATTGTTCTCTCAAATTCAAAGCAATTAGCAAATCGTATAGTTTTGAATTTGCATAAATCTTGCCTTCTTTATTTGTTGAACCTTTACTAATCTTTGGATTTATTTTGTGCGGGAATTCGATTGGTTTTCCTTGCACATCCACTTCCAAAATGGTTTTGATTTTTTCTTCTATGATTTCTTTGTTATTCCATTTTGGTTCTTTGACTGCTTCGATTGTTTTTAGTGTTGCGTTGTATGAATCAGCTGGAACAACTATTTTTTTAAAATTAGTTTGGCTGGGTGTTCCTTCCCAGTTTGCTTCAAATTCTGTTGCTTCTATTATGTTTTCTTGATTGGGCATTAAAGCCACCATCCTGCGACAAAGCGCAATATATTATTATTATAACTTGTATTTAAACCTTGCTAAAGTGCTGTGCCGTTAGTTTTTCTATTTAATTTTCTAGCTAAATTCATTGAAACTGAATCACTCAACTTATACTCATCACTTATCTTCATCCAATCAAACTTTCCTTCAACCAAATACTTTTCAGGATTTTTTTCAATTTCTTCACGAACACCAAATGAAGATTTCTTTAAAGGACGATTTTCCTTTTCTTCTTCTTTCAAAGCCTGTTGATGACTTTCTTCAGCAAACCGCTGCTTAAACTCAGACTGAAGATTCTCATATTCTCTAGCAATTAAATCAGGAACTTTTGGAACTGCTACACTTAAAATCTTTTCCTTAATCTGGTCGTCATAACCAGTAATAGGATTTTTTACTAAAGTTTTTTTAACCATATTCATTCGTTTTAATTTTCCTGTGAAGGGGTGGATTTTTAGTCTTTGGAATTTTGCGTGTGTAATTTGTTTTTCGTAGTCTATCCAAATGGGTTCTAAATAATAATGATTAGTAATGCGCACTGATTTTGCCATTAGTTCAAAACTTGGTAAATTAAAAATTATTTGCCAGTGTTTGTGCCTTATACTTTGTGCAATTTTTGATAAGCGTTTTACTTTTGCATTAAGCGCATCTCCTGAAAATGCTGATAAGCCTGCATCGTCAAGAATTAAAGGAAAGTGTCTGGGATGTTTTTCTTTTGAAATTTTTATGAATTGTTCTGCTGTGAAGGCGATTGATTCTTGTGGTTTAAAATCTGGGTAGCATGGTTGCACTACCCCCATCGTTAGGTAAGATTTTCCTTTTCCACTTTCGTTGCATACTATTGCTGCCCAGTGTGAGTTTATTGGTGGTTCGCATTTAAACCAGGTATGTTTGAGAAACCAGTATCGGTCGTCATTCTTTAAAAGTGGCGGGAGTAAGTCTCTGCGTTCTTGTAAGATTTGTGTTATTGTTTGTGCTTCCATAAGCATCAGTAATTTAAATCGAATAAGTCATCTTCTTGTTCGTTATTTCCCCAAGTCTTCATCTTGTTTTCTCTAATGTATTTTACATCACTGAAGTCTTCTAGGCTGAATATGGCTGCTATTATTTCGTCATAGAAGTCCATGATTTTCATTATGGCTTCGTATTGTTTGGTTGGGTTTTCTGATAGGTATGCAAATTCATTATTAGTTTTTTCAAATGCTCTTTTGTATTTGTTTTCTATTCTTGTGTGTTCGAAGAATTCTTTTGGTAATGCTTTGCGGGAAATACTTAGGAGCACTCTGACGCAGAGTGCGATTGCTTTGCCTTCTTGTGCGCCTCTAATGAATGTTCGTTTGCCTAGTTTTTCGTCTACTATTTCTTGTGCTGTGTCGTATGCGCTTATGACTCTGTTGCATCTTTCTACTTGGTTGAGTATCATTGAGCGGTGTGTTTTTTCTGTGTTGCCTGAGTAGAGTTCTCCTTTGGTGATTGGCATGGTTTGCACCTTGTATATTAACTATACTTTGTATAGTGGGTTTGCTTTATAAACCTATTTTTTGTTTTAAGTTAGGAATTTTGTTTTTTTTACTATTCGAAGGTTTGGGTGTATAATATAATATAAGTTTATGGTGTAATTTTTGATAATTTGGTAAAACACTCTATTTGTTGGACACGGTTGTGCTATGAAAGCAACACTATAACGAACTGTTAAGCACATTTAAAAAACAATACTAAACTAAATAATACTATGCTAAAACACCCCGAAAAAATATCATACGACCAACTAAAAACAAACATCTCAAACCTCCCTCCAAGTGAACAAGCTCTGCCAGCTCTTGCATACGGGACAGGTGCAAGAGTTTCAGAACTAATTCAAATCAAAAAAAAAGACTTACACATAGACGAAAAAGCAAAATACTTATGGATATTCTGTAGAGTATTAAAAAAAAGAAGTAAAGTAATAATAGAAAGAAAAGCCCTAATTAGAATGGATGAAGACTGGCTTGTTAGCCCTATACTAAAACATGCAAATTTACTATTAAATGGGGAAGATTTTTTGTTTCCTTATTCTAGACAAACCATTTTTAAAAAACTAAAAAAAAGTGTAATAATAAATGGTGAATCAATTAATCCTCATGGATTTAGAAAGCTTAGAGCAACTCATTTGAGATTTAAATTTGGGTTTGATGCATATCAATTGCAGCAGTTTTTTGATTGGAAGACTATAGAACCTAGTGGTTATTATGTTAGATTAGACCCAAAAGAAATTGAGTATTAGCACTGTTGGAGGTGTTTGAAATGATTGGTGATAAGAGTGGTTCGATAGGTTTGAGTGAAATAAGAAAACAAGTTTTAGGAATTACTAGAGGACAGCGTATTGAGAAGATTTACTTGGGTTTGTTGAATGAGTCTTTGGCTATGCGGATTGATTTGAAAGACTTGTTGGGGCAGATTATTGAGATTGATAAAGCTCTATTGGATGAAGGTAAGAAGAATGAAAAACTTTAAGGCAAGTTATTTGTTTTGGGCTTTTCTTTCTATTCTTGCTGGAGTAATTAGTTTGCCTTTTCTAGTAAAAGATATGTTAAACGAAAAGTGGAAGAAGTGATTTTGTGTGAGGGTTAAGAATTTTGAGTTAGCTATAATTCTTTGCGCAGTATTCTTTTTATTCTTTTTAGCGATTCATCTTAATTTTCCTTTGCAGAAGAATCAAGATTATTCTACTCATTTTAGTATTGCTAGCGGGGGTGTGCCAAGTGATATGACTGCTGAAAGAGTTGCTGAGTATCCTCCTTTGTTTGATTGGCTAGCAAGTTTTTTTATTTTTCGTAATGAGGTTTGGGTTTTCTTTTATTTGTTTTTATTCGCTTTTCTTACTCCTTTAACAATTTTTTTTATTACTAAGTCGGTGTATTCTGTTTGGTTTTATTTTAGTATTTCTAGTTATTTTTATTTTACTATTCAGGGGTTGTTTCCTCAAGGTTTAATTATTTTGTTTGTTTTGTTAATGTTTGCCTCTAAGAATCTTTATCTTAGATTGTTACTTGTTTTGCTTGGAATTTTGACTCATTCTACTGGAATTTTTTTAATGCCTTTAGTTTTAATTCTAATTTATTTAAAAGAGTATTATGTTATTTGGAAGGTAAATAAGTTATTTGGTTGTGTGCCTATGGTGCCTATAGGTGTTGTTGAGTCTGTGGGTAGTCGTGTTGCTGTTTTTACTTATAATGATTTAATAGCTTTTTTGTTAAAGGTTTCTCCTATTCCTTTTTGTTGGTTTGGTTTGAAGTGGTTGTGGAAGAATAAAGAGTTTGGTTGGTTAGTTTTGTTTGCCATAAGTTTTTTGGGTGCTTTATTTTATTCTAATAGAATAATTTATTTTACTGGAGTAATTTGTGTTATTGGATTTTCACAATACTTTGAGGAATCAAATAATAAGAAATGGTGGTTAGTTTTGTCTTTGATTTGGTTTGTTATAGAATTTTGGAGTTGGGTGCAAAATGCTTTATTCTGTTAAACTTTTTTTCGTGTCTTTATTTTCTGTAATAGGATTGTTTTTGCGTCCTAATTTGTTTGGTTATGATTCATACGCTTTTCTTGCGCTTGTTAAAGGTTTTACGCAATCGGATTGGATTGGTTCGCATGATTTGTTTTATTTGATTTTGAGTGTTTTGCCTGTTAGTTATTTGCTTTATGTTTGGGTGATGTGGTTTTGTTTGTTTGTTTCGATTCTTGGGTTGTTTTATGGTTTGAAACAGGTTTTTAGTGAACAAACTGCTTTTCTTGCTACTTTGATTTGTTTGGGTGCTGCGCCTATCCTTATTTTTAGTTTTGCTCAGTTTCAGAATGAATTGTTGGCGTATCCTTTTTTGTTTTGGAGTTTTTATTGTTTAATGGCGAAATTTAAGTATCATAATTGGGTTGCGCTTGCTTTTGTTGGGATTGCTTATTTTTTTTGGGTTGGTTCGGTGGCTTGGATTGCAATTGTTGGTTTTGGTTGGGTTTTGCCTTTTTTGTTTGCTATTGTAGTATCGATTCCTTTTTGGTGGAGCAAAATCGGCTGGACTTTCACTTCTTATTCGGGCGTGGCTTTTAATACTTATTTTTGGGGTTTGTGGGATTTGTTTTTGTTGTTTCCTTTTATTTTTGTGTTGTTTTGGCAGAGGAATAGGCGTTGGCAGGTTTGGTTGCTCGTTTCTTTGGGTTTGGTTTTGTTTTCTGCGAGGTTTACTATACTTTCTGTGCCTTTTATAGCGTTGGGTATAGCCTTTGCGTGTGATGAATGGTTTTTGAAGCGAACTAGTGCTAAAAGTATAGTGTGGTGCGCTGTTTTTTTAATCATTTGTTGGAATGTAGCAATTTATATGCAACATCCTCAATCAAATGAGCTTAATTTGGTTCATACTTTTGTAAACGATTGTAAAATTAGTCAAAACTGCTACAATGATTGGTCAATCGGTTGGTGGGTTGTTAGTGAAGGCGGTGCAACACCTTTCAAAGCAAGCCCACCAGAACCCGACTACAACCAGCTAGCAAAACCATTTAAGGCACTAACAGTAAGAGACTTAAACTGTAATCTAATCGAACATCAAGGTTTTTTGAATTACTACCAATGCAATTAATTTTTTTATAACCAATTATCTCCAAATAAGCCAGTGCGCCCATAAGTGGTTGTCGTAGTTTTTGTTCCACCTTTTCTTCTAGTGGTTGTCGTGGTTTTTCTTCTACGTCCACCGCCTATCATTGCGCCAGCTATGCCTAAACCGATTATTGGTACTAACAATCCTTCTGCATCCATAATTTTTTCCCTCCTTTAATTTTTATTTTAGTTCGTCACCTACTTGTCTGAATGATTTTACTTGAAACTTATGGTTTCCTGAATGCATCGAGTTCAAATGTGCATCACAAGATTTTATTGCGGTATGCATTGCAGAAACTTTATGTTCTCCGCGTTCTATTAACTCAGAAACTCTTTTATTCAAGTGTTTATCAAGTTCTTCCGTTCTATTCATCATACTTAATCACCCCCATTAATATTTCATCCTATCAAAACCCGGCTTCTCTTTAAAACCAAGTTTTCTTTTAAAAGAATCAATAGCGATTCTTCTATTATTTGCTTTTTCTTCACTAACTTTTCGCTGCTCCTCTCTTAATTCTTTTCGAGCAACAATAAGCTTCTTACTTGTTTCAATTTGCTTCAACTGTCTATTAGCCTTTTTTAATTGATATTCAGGGGAAGTAACTTTTTGAAATGTTTTAAATATTCCAGTTACACCCTCCAAAGATTTAGTCACAGGAACAACCCCCGGTTTGTTATAGTGTTTTGGTTTGTATTGTTCTCGTGGTTTTGGTTTTTGCGGTCTTCCTGAAAACAAATACGGGTCTAAAACACTTCCTTCTTCTGCTTCAAACATTTTTATCTCCTCCTTTTAGGTTTGTTTAGTAATTCTTCTAAACTATCAATTTTTTTTAATTGGAGTTCAATCAAGTTTCTTCCACGAATAATATCGTGCTTCATTCTTTGCAAACTCCTTTCTGGTATTGTTTTCACGCATCATCACCTGTTAATATAATTCATTACTCCTAAAACAATTAACACCCCATTAGCTATTAGAGTCATTATTAATAAAAATAGGAATATCGTTCCCCCACCACTCATAATATAGAGTAAGTAAGTGAGTGCTGTGCCTATTGGAAGAATTATTCCACCAGGCATATTGTAACGTACTACAAAACCAACGAATACACTCATTAACATTAAACCAGTTAAACCCATGTCTCCAAAGAAAGCAAAGTCAATAAAACATTTGCCAAGCACACTAAAGTCGGACACGTTCATGTTTTGGCAAGCTTTAGAAACTAACAAGATTGGCATTGCGAAATCCATTTACAAAAACCTCCCAAAGAAAGCTCTCACACCAGCCATACCCCAATACATAAAAAAGAATGCTTGCAAAGCACTTGCTATTCCAACAGGAATCAAGACTATTAAACTTAAAGCTCCTGGAAGTAAAGCAGCCATTCTTAACCCAACTAGATTTGCTCCGAATACAGCATTTTTAATCCAATTCAAACCAAGCACACCGCTTTGCCCACCATCATAAGTCATAGAATTTATTGATGAAGCTGAACCTGGAGCTTGAGTACTTGTACTAACTCCAGCACTAGAATTAAATTGAATATTGTTTGCTTCATTATACACTTGGTTAGAATCTAAAGCTGTTACGTTGTCTCCGAAAATATTTAAGTTGGAACCGTCTGGCATTAGCAAACTATTACCAACTAAAAGGAAAGCATTTATTCCTATCATCATAAAGAAAAACATTGTTGAAATGAATACGAGTCTTTCAATCATATACGTCTACCCCCTTCAGCTATCATTAATCCTATTGTTCCTACAAACATTATTCCGAATATTAAGTATGGTACCCAACTTATATAAGTAAATATTCCCATTATGAAAAGGAATAATCCGCCTATTGAAGTCATTGAAATGTATCCTGAGCCAGCCGCAACAACTACTGCTGCCACCATTGAAATGAATAAAGCTGCTAATAGTAGTGGCGCGCATGGTATTAGTCCGTTGTTGGTTGCACTGCACCCAAACATTGGTCTAATATCAAAGCTAATTACTTGCAGGAAATCTAATCCGTTTACTGGTTTGTAAGTCATTGATTGTTGTGTTTGTCCTATGCTTGTTGTTATTAAAACTTTTACTATTAGAGAACTGTTTTGGTCATATTTTTGTCCGTTTAAAGAGTTGATTGTGTAGTCTATTGGTATTGAGTTAGTGAAAGGTAATGTTGGAGAAGCAAAAGAACTAGTGTAAAGAACTGCATTGTTTCCTATTATTCCATTCACATCAGTGTTCGTAACTGTGATAGTAATGTTTGAGATTGTTATTCCTGAATTAAAGTCGGTTAAAGAAACTCTTTGCGTCAAACTTGAATCATACTTGTGTAGTTTTAGATTAGTTGGGCTAAAATTAATGTCTAAGAAAAAGTTTCCAAGAGGTTGTATAGTTCCTGTTGTATCTGATATGTTAATATAAAATGTTGTGCCAGAAACGTTAGGAGCCACTATAGTTTCAGTAGACAATAATACTCCATTCTGATATACTTCCCAAGTATAAGTTTGATTTGCTATCATTGCTATTGAAGCTGAACCGCTTGAATCAGTTACAAGAGTTGAAGTCAAAGTATTTACTCCTAAAACAGTGGTATAAACTTTTATTGTAATATCCGCAATTGGAAGCAAAGTGTACAAACTTTGAGTTCTAATATAATTCAAAGGCGCAACGGTTTTTGATAACAAATAAGGTTGAAGCGTTGATGTCGAATCTGTTGTATAAAATTGTTGCGAATAGTTTTGAGGGTAATAAGTTACTTGATTATTATCTTGTATTGTAACCGTGTAAGCTTGTAAAGTGTTCGCTAATAAGATTAAGTTTTTTTGTGATGATAAGTTCAAGTAACTTGATACTTGGTTTACTGCTAAATCTATTCTCCAAGGAATAGTTATTGCAGTTAATAGTATTTGGTCTAAAGGCTGTAACACAGTTAGAGTTATTGCGGGTTGATTATAATCTACTCCACTATTTCTTGTTATTTGCTGTGTATAATTTTGGTCTGTAGAAGTATTAATATTAAAAGTTGCTTGTCCTGTAGAACTTGTTTTTTGCCTGCCTATCAGCCAATTACTTAATATAGGATTAAACATTGTTACATATTGTGCGTTGATTGGAGTCGTTTTATCAGTATCATAAAACTTGAAAGCTATGTTGTTTCCTAGTGTTGTTGGTAATAGTAAAAAGTTTATGTTAAAGTCTGGCATATTTGCGTTCCCATCAAATTGGTAATATCGTGTTCCATAACTTGTTTTTGTAAATGCAATTGTGTAATTTGTTGTTGTGCTTGATAAGAAGTTTAAGTCTATTGTTGAGCCGCTGTTTATTGTTGTGGAGTATCCGCCAAAGTTTATTGCAACTGTGTTTAAAGTGGAGTTGGTGTTTTCATCTTTAATATTTAATAGTAAAGTCCCTGCTGTTCTTCCTATGTAAGTGCTTGACTTGGTTGCTTGTCCTTGGTTTCCTGCTAAATCTTTTCCTCTGAAATTAAAGTCGTAAGTTACTCCGCTTGTTATTGTTAAATTGTTTTTGTAGCAGTGTGTTGCGTTTCCGTCTGCTGCTAACCAGCTTGCTCCATTGTTTATTGTGTATTCGCATTGTGTTGTGTCTACTCCGCTTCCAGCATCGCTTATTGTGGTTTGAATGTTTCCTATTCCTTTTATGTAAGAACCGTTAATAGTAAATCCGCTTAGAGTAGTTGTTCCGAGTACTGGTGCTGTTGAGTCAGTTAAATAAATAACATAAGTTTTGTTTGCGTCTGCAATGATTGGGTATGTTGTTGTTCCGTTTCCGTTTGTATCATATCCTGTGCGATTGAATTTACAAGCGTAAGAATCTGTTATCATTGCTATTGCGTTTGGGCTTGAGTAATTTCCATCATAACTTCCTGTGTTACAATCTATATTATAATTGCTTAAATGTGTTGTTGTGTTTTTTATATAAACGTTAAAATCTATTGTTTTTGTGCTTACTACTGTTCCTCCATAAGTTACGTCATCAAAGTATCCTTCTGCGGTGTTCATATATAGTTCTACTGTGCCTGGAGTGAAACTACAAGCTCCCATTAAATGAGTATAGCTTCCACGATATGCTCCATTAACATCTTGTAAATAATAGAAAGCATTAGCATCTCCTACTGCGTAATGGATTGTTAATTTGTACCATACATTTGGTGGCATGCTTATTCCTGAGTTTTTGTTGGCTGTATCACATATGCTTGTTTGTAGTGTGCCTCCATTGTATCCTGTTCTAAAAGCTCCTTGACTCCAAACGTTTGTATCTTTTTCTACTCCGAATAATAGTTCTCCTCCTGTTGGGTATAACCAAGTAGTATAATTATTGTCAGCTGGCAGTCCTGCGAGAGTGGTAGTTACTCTGTTTCCTACATTAGTAATTTTAAGACTGTGTGTAGGCGAGTAAGCTGTTGTTGTGCTAACTGATGCTCCACCACCGATACTTAAAATCCAAGTTGGATTATTAGTGTAATCGTTATCTTCAAAGTCATCTACTAAACTAAATCCCCACGTTGGGTCTAAACTTCCTGTTATTGAAAAGTTTGAATCAGATTTTGCAACTAAAATTAATTCCCCTGTTTTTTTAACTGGCTTGAATGTTATTAGAAAATACTTTGTTTCACTTGGCAATAAAGTTGTTTGGTTTAATTGAGTTATACTTGTGGTTGTTGGTGTTCTTACGCTTGTTGCAGTTGTTGTGAATCCTTTTGTTTGGGCATCGAACGTTTCGTTTTTAATTGGAGTGCCATATGTTAGTGTTTGTTCGTCTGTGGTTCTTATTTCGCTTTTTATGCATTGGGTTGATTTTTCTCCATTTTTATCATCTGGAACTTCTCCATATTCTAAACAATAATTATAATCTATTCTTCTTGATTCGTATGTTATTTCTTTCGTAATTATTGCAGTAGCTAAGGTGGAGTTTAAGTAAGCCCCAATATTAACAGTATGTGAAAGAGAATCTTGATTTGTTATTGAATATTTGTAATTGCATAATCCTGAATATAATGAGCAGGTTATGGTTGGTGTTTCTCCGAATATAATTAATTGTTTTTCTGTTTCTATTGGCGCATGATAATCAAAAGCATAAGCGTTTAATATTAAGCATGAGAAGAATAAACTCATTATTGCGAACCATATAAAATTGTTTCTGTTCATCTGAATCGACTCCCTTGTTGTTGGTATGCGTATGGGTCGGGGTAGTCGGGTTCGCTTGGGGCGCGCATTACTAGCCAAATGATAAAACCGATTGCCATGAATAATCCTGTTCCGTATAACAAGATTTCTGTTAAGTCTCCACCTTGATTAGCATAACCCACAGCCACTACATTGCCGTCTGAGTTGGTTCCGTACATTGATGTTGTTGAAGCAGTATCTCTTAGGCTTTGAGTTGCGTCTAGTATAGACATCATGGGTTGTGCTATTACAACGATAACGATTATGAATATTAGTACGCCTACTCCCATTTTTAGTGCGCCCATTTTAGAATCGCCCCAACATTTTATTTAAATGTTTCGTTGCTTTTGCTTGTTGTATTTCCTGTGTTTCTGACCTGCTGCTTAATGCGTTTTTTTGTACGAACACAGGAAAGCCTTGTATTTTAGAGCTAGGCTTTCGTTGTCTAAAGTCTGAAAGATTTACGTTAAACATATCTTCATCAACTTCTATTGCACCAGCTGGTTTTAAAGTAATGCTTCTTGTAAGAGTTCGTCTTGCTACGTTAGCAGCTTTTTGTAAGGCTTTATTTTCTGGCAGCACTTCGGTTCCTATGTTTATGAATTTTCCTTTTTTTCTTATTTGGGGTATGAATCCTTGTATTAGTTTTTTTAATTTCTTTTTGCTGTCATCGTCTTGTTTTGGGTAGTTTGTTGGTTGGTATGTTGGTTGGTATGGTGGGGTATATTTTGGAGTGTAAGTTGGTGGATAGTTGGGCGTGTACGTTGGGGTATAATTTGGAGTATACGTTGGAGTGTACGTTGGTGTATAAGTTGGAGTATAATTTGGTGTGTAAGTCGGTGTGTACGTTGGAGTGTAATTCGGAGTATAGCTAGGCGCATAATTTGGTTGATATGAAGGAGTATATTTCGGAGTATAAGCCACAGGATAAACAGGATTATAACTTTGCTTATAAGTCGGAGTATAATCCGCAACATAAGAAACAAGCCTATCAGAATAACCTTTACTATCCCCATAACTCTTCAAAGAAGCACCAGGAACCAACAACTGCGAAAACACATTAAACTTAGGAGCATAACTAGAACCAAAAACACTCTCTAACTCCAAAGAATAACCCCCAGTAAAAGGAGATAACGCTTTAACAGAAGAATCACCAGGCAAAAAATTCATCTCCGCCAAAAGACTTTTACTAGGAACAACCATTGACTTATTACTAAAAGAAAATAAAGACTCCTCATAATTACCAAAAGCTTTAGACAAGAATTTTCCTGTTATAGTTGTTGGAAATCCAGTAACTTCTTCAGGGAACCTTTCAGCAAACCTTGAAAGCATTTCTCCTTCCACACTCCCAGAAGGATATCTTAAAGCACTTAACTCAACATTTTTAGCAAACTTAATTCCTTGAACTTTACCCAAGTTTTCTATCGAAAGAGAATCAAAATCTTTCACAACCTGTGATACACTTGGCACTTGTTCAGGATATTTATAAATAATAGGTTCAGTTATTTTGTGAGTTAATTCATGCGTTTCTACTCCAAACTTTTGCTCAAAAGTTAATCCCTTTTGTATATCCAACTCACCAGTACGAATATTATAAGCACCATATTTTCCAGGCACACCAAAATCTTTTTCAACTATATTTTCTTTCCCTAAAACGTTTAACAATCTATTCGATTGAACACTTTTAGGTTCTAATCCTTCTTCAAAAAAACTCGTATTAATATAATTTCTTTCATTCGGAGTAGGCAAAGATTCTAAATTTGGTAAAGATTTCATTCCTTCAAGCATAAGTTTTTCAACATTAACCCCGCCAGTTTTATAATAATTCATAGGCACATACTCAAAACCAACATCAATGTAAGCATCAGCAAAACCAAGTTTCCTAAAAAAACTTCTAGTAGCATTAAGTGGTTCTGCTCTAACACTTGAAACTTTAAAAGGTATTACAGCTTCAGCTTCACTCGTTAATCCGAAAGCTCTTGGTCTTGAAGAAACAAAACCTTCAATATTACTAATTTTGGGAGACTCTAAAGTCAAGTTTGCTGAAAATGCTTCTCTTGAAAAACCAGCATCCAAAAAGTCTCCTGTTTTAAAAGGTCTGCCTCCAGAAAGTATTTTTTGGAATTCAATTTCGCTTAAAGGAGTTTCTATTGGTACTCGAGTCTTTCCTATACTGCCTTCTGAGAAAAACATTTTGTTCAAATTTTTATAACCATAGAATTCGTTTAATGCTTGATAAGTTTTAAAGTTAAGTAAAGTATCATCAACTAAATCTACTGCAACTCCTCTGCTTGCTACATTGAATATTGCACTTGGGTTCTTTAATTCTAATCTATATTCATCAAATAAACTTCCTGCGGGTTTAAATAAACGGTTTTGTAATCCAACATTACTTAATGCAATAGGGTGTAATTCACTTGAATAATAATCTCCGAGTGTTTCGTAATAATTTTGCCCAGCAATAATTTTGTTTTCAAGTTTTCCTCCGACAGTTCTTAATCCTCCACCAACCCCATAATCTTCTGGGTTAATTCCATATTTTTTAAATATTGTTCCAATACCAGGTTCTTCTGTATTTTGTAATTGTAAAATCATTTCTTTTTCAGTTCCTCTAAAAGTTGGGGTTCCTCCACCAGTAGAACTAAACTTTTGGAAGGTTTGTGCTCTCATTAATTCTTCTGCTGAATAGATATCATATCCTTTAAAAACGCTTAATGCTCTTGTGCCTGCATATTTTCCTAAAGCGATTCCTATATCTGTTCCTCTATAAGCTAAAGGAGTAATAGAATTATATAATCCAACGTTTCTAATGTATTCATATTCGTATCCGCTTGGAACAAATTTTAATCCAACTACTTCTGAAGCTGCGCCTCCTAATAGTAATGCTTGAGCAACACGTTGTTCGCTTAGCAAGTTTTGAAAAGGATTAGCTACAAGCACGTTTTCGAGTACTGGTTGTTTTCCTATGAATAGTTTGGTTGCGTATTCGCTTATTTTTTCGTTTGCTCCTGCAACTCCTTTAGAAAGTAATGGTGCTAAGTATGGTGTTGCTAATCTTCCGCCTACTCCTAATGCTATTGGTAAGGCTGCTTCTTCTATAGTCTTTGCTCGACTTATTGAGCCTATTGTAGCGAATGCAGTGGGGGCTCCTCCCGCTAAGAATAATCCAGTTTCTGTTATTAGTTTTCCAGTATAAAATTGGCTTTTTCCCCCTTTGATTAATTCTTCTTTATAATTTGGTAATTCTTGTAATACTGCTTGTCTAGCATTAATTATTCCTTGTTCTTTATATTGTTGCGCTAATAATTCTTCATTAGATTTAAATAATTCAAAAGTACCTGTTGATAGACTCGTTTTTCCTCCAACTCCGCTTAGAAAGTATCCCCCTAAGTCTGTTGATAAATCGTATATGTTTGTTAGCCAGTCTTTAGCAACGTATAGTCCTGAAAGTTTGTCTGTTGATAAATCCCTTGTTAAAATTTCTTGAGTTACTTTGTTTCGTGGGTTTATTACTAGTTCTTGAAAACTTGTTTTTGTTTTAATTTCTTTATAACTTTCTAATAATCTTTTATCAAATTCTTCTTGAGTTATTTCTGGAACTATTTGATATGCGCTTATTGTTGGTGCTATATTTTTTTCAGGTTTTGTTGGTTTTATGAAAGGCATTGTGTTTTGGAATTGAAAGTCTTGTTGGCTTATTTTTGGATTGTAAACGTTTTCAGTATAAATGTTTTCTAAACCAACTGATTGAGTAGTTCCGAAGTAGTTGCTTGTTGCGTTTCTTATTTGTTGGCTTGTAGCAGACGGATTAAGTATAGTCATTTGTAACGCTACTTGTTCTTGTACTCTTTGTTGCGCTTGGTTAGCTCCTGCTCCTAGTACTCCTGCTTGCTGATAAACTTCAATAGGAGTAGCGCCTCGAGTTGTAGATTGTCCTGTTAAATAATTAAACTCGGTAACACTTACTGGGGAAGTTATTTTTGGTTGTACTGTTTGTGGTTGGCTTGCTGCGTAATTATTAATATCAACTAATTGTTGTTGTGTTGGAAATCGGGGTTGTCCTGGACTTATGTATCCTGGTTCTTCTGGGTGTCCTTGTTGAACTACTTGTCCTGTTTGAGTATTGATTATTGTTAGAGTTGCTGGTTGGGGGGATGGTGGTGCGGCAGTATATTCTATGAATGAGCCTGTTCTATTTGTTCCTGAAGTTGGAAATACTTGCCCAGCAGGAACAGCTAAAACGTTTCCTGTTGCCATACTAACAGTCTGCCCTTGACGATTAATATAAGTGCCAGGAGGTGCTACAGGGGGTGAGGGGGTATTAATTATAACCCGTTGAGGTGCTGTTGAATTAGTTACTTTCTCCATTCAATAATACTACGCCTTACGTTAATTTAAACTTTACTATGAGTTAGTTTCATACACTACCAGCTCACCAGCATCAAGAGAATAAATAGTTTCTGGATTAAAAGGATGCACAATCTCTCCGCCACCAATAGTATGTTTCTCATAAACACAAATAACAGGATTCGCATCTTCTAAAAAAATACCCAAAATAATTCCAACAACCAAGAGTATTGCAAAACCAATGACTGCCAAATCATTTCTCATAGCGTATCACTTGCAACTAAATTATTCGGATTAACTTGCACAACAGGTTTCTTTTCTAAATTCTTTCCAATCCGATTCAACCTGTATCGAACTACTGAATGATAAACAACCATATCATTAGTAATCCCTGCATCAATTAACTTCTCAACCAAGTCTTCAAAAGCGTTGGCTGGGCGTTTCCAGTCAGTAGCCATTAAAGGAAACTCTTTAAGTTTCCCGCACTTTTCATGCACAACTATTTTTATTCTTCTTCCTGCCCTATCACAACCCACAAACAATCACTTCCTTTTTTTACTCCACTTCTTTTCCAAATACCTATCCACATATACTTTGTTTAACCTAATTTTTTCTAAATACGTTTTAAGTATTACACCAGCAAACAAAACAGTGAACCCAACTGCCCCAACAAAAAACAAACTAATCGCTGCAAAGATACACCCTGCAATGATTGCACAATTTTGTCTTATTTCTTCTTCTCTAATACACCATCTTTTAATTCATCTTCTGTCACCATACTACTTCTTTCCCATATCCATTTCATAATCCACACCTCAACTTCCTGTTGTTATTGTAACTGCTGCTTGTTGGGTAGCTCTGTTCGCCGCTTCAGCCGCACTCTGAACAACACCAGGCAACGAATGAGCCATATTCGTAACAGCATCCATATTCTGATAACCCATATACGCAGCCAACCCAGCAGCAACAATCGCACCAGCACACATTAAAAACAAAATAATTTCCATATTCTTTTTGGGAGCAGCAATATTATACTCATCCCAAGCCTTCTGAGTACCAGCAATAGTAATAGCAAGGTTATCAAAGTCAATCGCTTGCTGAGAAGTATTCTCACTTCTCGCTAAGTCTATATTTTCTCCCACACCAGCTTTAAGAGTAATCACAGGTTGCCCTGTATTAAAATCAGTATTCTTTTTTGGGTTTGTTATTCTTATTTTTGGAGCCATTGGATTATTATCAAAAGGAATCTCACCCTTCTTAGCATCATCAACACTAAAACGTAAAGCACCGCTTGGAAGAATCCTTTGAGTCAAATGCCTATGCTTACCAGGCATAAAAACAACCTTACGATAAACAAAAAACATTACCAAAACTATGAGAGGAGGAAAAGGAGCAATAACTAAAAGCATTTGAGTATTAGTAATTATACCAAGCACTAACAAGAACACCATGGCCATTCCAGTTATAACAATAGCAATCGCTTCAGGTATGAACAAATTTATTTCTCTAAAAATCCATTTACTTGAAGTTGAGTATAAAGTTTTTTTGTTTTTATTATTCGTTTGTTCATCAAATGAATCCCAGTGTGGAGGTTCAACTTCTTTTACAAATCCCTTTCTTCCATAATTTACTTGGGTTTGTTCATTTATTCTTTGTTGTTGTTCTTGATTTTGATACATACTTTTTAGCACCTCATTTTTTTACCAATCGATTAATCATTCCTTGTTTCTTTTGGTAAATATCATAAAACTTTTTAGACTCTTCCGAATTAATAGGTTCATCAACAATATGCTTAAACATCAACTCACCCAAATCAGACTTTTGTTTCTTGAGTGAATCTACAAAATAAGGTTTTAATTCTTTTTCAATCCAATTAATACTTTCAATAGACAAAGGTTTTTCTTTTCTAATCAACTTAACACGCTTAACAACTTTCATTCCAACCCAACCAGCATCATCACAAGTAGAATCCTTGTCCACAACTCTTTCAATAAGAGTGTGCCAAACGAGTTTATGCTTAGAATCAGGTTCTCCAGTAATAAATCCGTTAATAGCAAAAAAGCATAATTGGTAAGTCTGCTCAATACTCATATCAGTCATAGCGGTTGCCGTACTTAAAACAGTTTTTGGATACGCTTTAATCTTCGCAGCTATTTCGCTTAACTTAAACTTACCCAAACAAACCACCCAAAAAACCTTTCTTCTTCATCGGAACCATTTGCCGAGTAATATTCGCACTCGTATCAACAATCTGAGACTTAGCAAGCTTAGAAGCCCTACCAGTAGTACGAGTATTAAGAATCTGGTCTTTACGCATCCTAACAAAATAATTAAAAGTATTAGTCATTGGCACATCATACTTCTCGGAAAAAGTGTAAATCGCATCAAGAGAACCACCAACACGAGTAATAAGCTTCTTTTCCAAATCCTCCTCAACAAAAGCAAGAGCCTCATCACCATAAGGTTCAATATAACCATGCTTGTCTGATAAAACCCATTGCCCTCTCGGCTGTCCACTCTCATCGATAATAATTTTCTTATTGTTATCAAGTAAAGGAATAAATCTTATTGGAAGAAACTTTGTTTGAACATCAATCAACATTGCAGAAACTTGAGAATCATACCCCACGTTAGGAACGTCACGCATTTGCATGGCGACACTTGTGTCGTTCTTTTCTGCAGAATCCATTAAGGATTGGTCGAATTGTTTTTCTTGAGTATTTTTTCCAAACAAACCCATAACTAATTGCACCTACTAAGATAGTTTTAACTGTTTGCTAAGCTTTGTTCATAACTTGCTTGTCTTCGTTGTCTGACTGTTAAAGTAAAGGCTAACAAAATTAATCCTAGTCCGCCGTAAACTAGGATATTACAAATTACCCAGAGTGCTGAACCATAAGTTGCTTGTGTTTCTGTATATTGTATTGAAATAATGTCTGTGGTTGTGTCTATTGTTGAAACTTGGTCTAATTGTAATCCTCCACTCCAAACAAATAAACCGCTAACCATTAAAATGATTGCAGACAATAAGATGAAACCAAATCCTGCATTCATGGATTCTCGTGATGCGCCGAATAAGAATAAACCTAATGCGATTAATAGTAATAATCCGAATATTATTATTGGTAAAGCCAATTTCATTCACTTCCATTACTGGAGACCGCCATTTCGCAGGCGGTCGCACATCATAACTTCTGTCTTACAAATCGCTTTTAGCGGAATGCGAGTAAGCCGAGTATTCCTATTACTAGGACTGCAGCTAACAACAGAGTTACGATGTTTAGGATACTTACAGCGCTTGAGCCAACTTGTGTGGTGTTCAAGCTTGCGTAAACAGCAGCAAAGATAACTATTCCAATTACCCCTGCGATTGCTACTACTGAAGCTCCTACTACATTAACTTGTCCTTTCTGTTCCATTGAATCAACTTTAATGTTTTTGACCAAACAAAACTTTGTTTCGTTTGGGCTTCAATACATATTGTACCTAATTGCTATTTAAATTTAACTTTTAGCGTTTTAGTTCTTGTTTTATTTCTTTTACTTCTTTCTTTACATAAATCGCTTCTCGTTCTAAATAGTCTGCATATTCTTCTAAACGTTTTAATAATGCAAAAGCACGTTTTTTATTCATCTTTCCACCAAATTATTTGTGTATTTTAAATAATAATAAGTAAATATAATTATTGGAATCATAAAATGTAATGGTACAGAAATTATAATCTTTTTGTTCATTTCCATTTCACTCCTTTGTATTCGCGTGGTTCTTCGACTGTTCTTTTACAGTAGTTACAGAACCATGTGTTTGTTTTGACTGTGTAGAATTCGTTTTTTCTTTTGTTTTCGATGTAGTGCATTGCGTGTCCGCAGTTTTTGCACGCGTAATCTTCTTCCGTATAATCTCACCCCATACTCCTAAACGTACGCTTGTACATCTCCATGCTTTGCTACACATTTATTTTCCCTTCTTTTTTATTTTTATAATTGACTTGGAGTATATTTTCCACTATGAGTTAATATCCACATTGTTATCTCAAATAGTTTCCATACGCCAAGCAATATCATTCCATATACAAACATCCAACTTCCAAAAGGAATTGTAGTAGTTATCATTTGTTCAAAACCAAACATATTATTTTCCCTTCTTTTTTATTTTTATTATAGAATATTCTTTGTTTTTTGATATTCTTTTTCCGAAAGATTCTGCGCCTAAGTATAGCCAGCATTTGCAGTTCGGACAAATGAGAGTTCCTGTTCTATCACTTGGTTCGATAATCATTTTTCTAACCCCTTTGTTTTTTCAATATTACTTTTATTATTTTTGAATTTGAATCCATTGGTTTTACTTCTTTATCAAACTCAAATTTAGCTGATTTATAATCTAAAAATATAAGTATTCTTTCATTTTCATCAACCCATAATTGATTTGGTTCATATGCTATTGCATATAATGTTCTATTAAAATCTTTTTTTTTCATTCTACTCCAACTCCTTCAACCTTTCTTTTAAACTTATTTTGTGTGAATTTATTGCTGATATTGAATTAAATGCCCCTTCGTTTTCAGCAATATTTTGTAATTTATTCAAGTGTTTTATTTCATTTTCAAGTTCGTTTCTCGCACCTTCTTTCCTTCCTTTCTCTAAACCTATTTGGTTTATTTCTAACAAAGCCAACTGAACATTTTTATCAGTAACACCAATTAAACCACTTATGCCTTTTAATTTACTTTGAATTAACTCTTGCTGTTTAATAAAATCATTCATATTGTATCACTTTGTTCCCTTACCTTCTTTTATGTTTTTCATTTTATTTTCAACGTAAAATCTTAAATCGTTTAAAACATAACTAGCATTATCTTTTCTTTTACCATTCTTTTCATAAAAATCTTCCAACAATAAATCAATCCTATCAAGAATATCTTGATATGCTAAATAACTAAACTTATTCATTCGTTTTTCACTTCCTCTTTTTAACATTCGTTCCAGTTGTTTCCGTCATAAATAAAACACATTGTGTTTTTATCTTTAGAATACAAATAAGTCTTTTTGTTTGTGATATTCAAATCTAACCCCATATCTTGAATTAAAATAATTGGTGTTTCTTGGTTAGCAGAAATTATTAAAAATTTTCTATCTGGCTGAAAATTAGTATCTATAATTCCAAACACAATATTTTTATCATAAAATAAAGGTATATTAGAATCTTTCTTTTTGCAATGAAAAGCGCATCTAGCACCTTGACCTTCATAATAATCAAAGTCACAATCATTATTTGAACTATACGCCCTAAATAATAATTCACATTCCATTTGTCTATCTGTTACAACAAATAATTTATTTGAATCAAAATATTTCTTTTGTAATATTAATTCAACTGAATTTAATTCCAATTTTCCACTTTCAGCATATGCATTATAATCTTTTAAATAAGAATTATTAGTGTCGTGCCAACTTTTAGTATAAAAATTATAGTCATATGAATCTTTGTTATTCTCAATAAATTCAGGATTATAATGCAAATTGTATATTGCAATTAAGCTAACAATGCTCAGGAATACTGCAAAAAGAGCAACATAAAATACAAAATCGATTCTTCTTAATATCTTTTTATCCATTTCAATCAACCTCTTGGTGTTTATTTATTATTCTTTTTAGTATGTGTTGTGAGCCTTCTCTTGGATACTTCCGATACTTTTGAATCTTCTTCAAATCGGAAACAAAAATTTTAGTAGTAGTACAATCACTCATACTATAATTAGGTTATAAACAATTTATAAAGCTATTCTTTGAAGTGTTTCATAAACTCTTTATGCAATTCAGCATCTTCTTTCCTCTTGACTTCTTTCATTACTTGTTTTACTTCTTGTTCTTCATTCTTTTCAAATAAATAATGCACACCAAAACTAACTGATTGCTGGGCAGCAGTCAAACCAACACTTGTTACAGGTGAACCAGTTATAACCCACATTACACTAAAAGCCGCACAAATAGTAAAAAAACGTAGACGAATAGCTTTCCATAAAGACTTGTCAGATTTAACTTTATTAATTACACGCTTCATTTAATCACACTCATAGGACTTAAAGCCTCAGACGCATTAACTTTAATCAAAGCATCTTTCACTACTCTTGAAGCATAAGTTTTTACAGTCGTATAAAACTTCCCATCCCCACTATTAAAAAAAGCATCATCTTTCAACACAGACAAATTCTGGTCAACCACCTTAACTTCTTCAAAACTAACAGCACCAGTCAATGGATTAAAAGAATAATTCCTTTTAACAGTATCAACATTTACTATAGTATTACCAGTTCTTGAAGAAACATACGCAGGATTAATCGCTTGAGTATAACTAATCTCCACTGCTTTTACCCCATTCTCATCTTGAACAGTCTTAAAAGTTTGTTTGTAAAATTCAAGAGTATCATAATTCAAAGAATAATTTGGTTTAAGTGAACCAAGAGAATTCATATCACCAACCTTTTTATTAGACGCATCAGTAATAACTCCACTCAAAACATTCCAATACTCTAAACGATTAGCATCCTTATTAAAATAAACATTCATGCCTTTTTTTTCTTTAGGAACAGCAGTGTCTAATATTTGAATTTTTGTTCTAGTTGTCGGAGAATAAACAACCAACTCAGGGTCAGCAGTAGTTATATTAGATTTATCAGCATTAATTTCAGCAAATGTTCCATTAGACTCGCTATACAAATCGCTAAATAATTTGGTTACACCATCAGTATCAAAAATCATTTTAGCAGAATTATTTTGCCCTAACACTACAGGAACATTCAAATAACTAAATATCCCAAGCCCATAATTGTATCCTCCTTGAGTCCATAAATACGCCCAACCAGCATCAAATTCTTTATCAGGAATATCAGGCAAATAATAATTATCCCCATTTCGTGGACCAGTTACAGCAGTGTTTAAAAAATTGTTTTCCCAAATAGCATCACCAGTAGTATCATCTGACGCATCTCCAGAATTGGAAAGCAAAAAACTTACTCTGCTAGAACCATATTGATTATCAAAATGCCCAGCATTATCATAATCTTGTGCCGCACCCTGCGTTAATATTGAATTCATTTGACCAACTCCTCTTAAAGTCGCATTAAGAGGATTAACATTAAAAGTTCCTGCAAGTAACTTTAAAGGATATATATAACCATATCCAGGCTCATATTTTGTTTCTATTACGGCAGGGTTGCTATTCATAACTAATTTTCCTAAAATAGTTTCATTACCGTCAACAAAAAGATTTCCTGTGTATATATTTTTGTCAGTCAAAATATTTTTTCCAACAACATTAACATCAACCAAAAAACGATTATTATCTCTGCTCATTATTCCTAAAGAATAAACATTCCCATCTGGCGCACCACTGCTTCCGCTTGTTATTATTTGACAGGTTCCATCCCCTCTTAAATATTCTGCATCTCCACAAGCAGTCTGTGCGTTAGTATCTGTGATGTCTCCTATATACAATACGTTTGTGCATGAATGAGTTATTGCACAATTTGTGTCTGTTCCGCTTCCACTCGTTGGCATTGTGCAAGTATATCCCAAATCACCTTTTAATTTAATACAATCCATACTAACATTTCCATCAATTATATTAAAATCAATTCCATTGGTTAAAACTCCATTTCCATAAAATTGTAATTCATATAATTTAACCCAATTTCCTGTTACCCCAGTAAAATTTAAATCATAATACAAATAAGAAGTATCATTTACAAAAGAAGTAGTAATCCAAGTATTTGGATTTGACTGGTCAAAACTAGCAAGCGTTGTCCAAGTTGAACCATCATTTGAACCTAACAAATTACCAGTAACGTGTGACGTATCCCCAAACTGCCAAATAAATTTATTAATAATCTTTGCAGTTGGAAATTGTGTTTTAATCCAACTCCTATTATCTGCCGCATTACTCCACCACCAAGTTAACAAATTATTATCAAAAGCCTTATCTGGGGTATAAGACGCACCATAACTAGAATTAGCAGTAAGAGTTGCACCTACTACACTAACTAAAGTTGTTCCTTTAAATTCTAAAAACTTATTAAAATCCCCAGCTCTTTTATCAGTATTATACTGATTCAAATTATCCCAAACAAAATTACCATCAGACTTTTGGATATTAGCAAGTATTTTATCGTCAAGAGTTCCTTGATAAGTTAAACCTCTAATAAAACCTTTTGTATTACCATCAGCAACTTTAATTTCATCAATCTCTTTTACAGAAGTATCAATTGCTGAACCTTCATAAGAACCTAAAAA